>Ga0209337_1003069_pt1 | contig 11792 bp, 20 predicted proteins | sample LinPmetageLP53_FD_184044 | JGI IMG/M metagenome (GOLD analysis project Ga0209337, IMG submission 184044) | Marine viral communities from the Pacific Ocean - LP-53 (SPAdes) (version 2) | ecosystem: Environmental > Aquatic > Marine > Oceanic | place: Pacific Ocean | collected 2010-02-08 | reverse complement strand
GCGCAGTACCCGCTTCATCACCCACAACAACATTATAATTACCACCGCTTGCAATGCTGTTACCTGCGTTAACACCTGCGCGGAAGTTACTTGTTCCTGCTGAAGCCGTGATGATGTCTGCGCCATCTGCAAAAGTTACATCTGCGGCAAAGTTAACAGCACCATCTACGTCTACCACGTCAAGATTAGTTGTGCCGTCAACGTCTAGGTCGCCGCTAATATCCAGAGATGCCGCGATGATCTCACCACTGGCATTGATAGCTCCATTGATATCAATGGTTGTGGCGGCTATCTGAATCTCTGTATCTGCGACAATATCGAGTTGCCCGTCTGTACTAGAATTTATGTATATTGCGGCATCGCGGAACTGAACCTTCTGAGCGCCATCCACATCAATGTCAGTTGATCCAGTGGTGTTACCGTTAGCAAGAATCTCCGCTAGGGTGTCAACAGTCCCAACTTGGCTATCAACATAAGCCTTAATACTTTGCTGTGTTGCAAGTTTGACGGCGGAGTTACTCGCCATGTTATCTTCGTCTTTGATCCCGGTTACGGTAGCACCGTCACCCGCAATATTAACGCTGGTGTTCGCAACAACCGTAGTGCCTGTGACAGCCGCCGCGGTTGAACCGCCTATTACAGTGGCATCTATTGTGCCGCCGTTAATATCGGCGGTAGTAGCAACAATCCCGTCAACCTTTAGGTTAGCGTATACGTTTACTACAGTAGCGCCTGTTCCGCCGCCGTTGAATTTAACAACCACGTCAGTACCCGCCGCAATCTCAAGATCGTTGCTCGCACTGTAGTTACCTTGGAAAATGAATATAGAACGGTTACCCGAAAGACTGTTTCGGATATTACATATTTTTTCAGCATCGTTGGGAGTAAGTTGAACGTAAGCTGCCGCGCCTAAGTCGCCACCGTCACCAAATTCGATCCACTTATTACGACCGGTAGACGAGGCACCGTTGGTAATAGTAATTGAGTTAGGCGAGCCGGAAGAACCTGCTGAACCTAAAACGATTGCGACTGCGCCGTTGATGGCCTCATCTAGTATATTAGAGTTATCATTAACTGTATCGCCCCATGTACCTGATTGCTCACCGGTTGCCGGTTTTTCAATCCCGAGGTTGACTGTATATGTACTGGGCATCTTTAATTCCTCACGCGGCTATTTTTGTCCAATTAGCGTTCTGGTTGGGCACTTCCTCTGACCATGTTGGCGATTGGCTTGGCGTTATTTTAGTATAGTTCGGATTTTGATCCGGCACAATACGTCCATAAACCAGCACTTGCCCAACAACCCCAGTTGCATTGACTCCTGTTACATTAACAATAGCGTCTGCATTTGCAACGACGCTACCCACTTGTCCTGTTGCCTGAACACCCGTAACTACAATGGTTTGTCCAGTTTTTGTCGTTACTGCGCCAACACTTCCAGTGCCTGCAAGCCCGGCTACACTTACGTTTGCACCTGCAATGACGGTGGTTGTACCAACTACGCCTGTTGCTGTGAGACCTGTCGGATATACGTTTGCGTTAGCTGCTACGGTAACTCCGCCAACACTTCCAGTAGCGGCTAAACCTGTAACGGGGACATTAGCGGCGGCATCTACGGTGACCGCACCAACAACACCCGTTCCCGCTACCCCTGTAACGTTTGTGTTTGCATCTGCGGTAACAGTGACTCCGCCAACACTTCCAGTAGCGGCTAAACCTGTAACGGGGACATTAGCGGCGGCAGTGACACTTACTGTGCCCACACCTCCGACTGATCCCGGAAGCCCTACATCTTGTCCCCACGCACCGCCACCCCAACTTTGGCTGGACGAATTCCAACCTTTAAAGGAGACGATTATGTCAGTCATTACGCTATCCGAATAATCGCGTTGCTTGCATCAGCCGTTGGGAACACTACAGTAAAGTCGCCGGCGGTAGAGGTCTTATCTCCACCAAAATCCAAAACAATTACGGCTGGATTGGTTAGAGAGATAGACGTCGTGTTCGGAGTAGTGTTGTAAATCAACGCTCCCCGAGCCGTAACGGTAGCGTTAGACCACGTTTCATCTGCGAAATCCAGCAAAGCTGTCGTTCCCGACGAGGTAGGGTCCACAGGGTTTAAAGCCTGACCGCCTGCCGAGTAATTAGTTCCACTAACTTCGTTAGTGTTCGCATACGCAGTCGTAGACGCATTAAGCGTCGCCGAATTCGTATAAAGCGCAATTTTAAATGTATCGCCGCTTGACGCGTCGAAATCGTGGGCACCGTACAGCAATTCTTTCTTAAAGCTGGTGCACATGAAGTTTCCGTTAAAAGCCATGGTCACAGTCTCCTTATATGTTTAGCAAGCTCTGTTTGGCCTGCGTCGGTTAAAGCGTTATACACAGTAGTTCTATCGGACTTAACGGCCTCACGTATGTAAAATACGAGGGTTTTAAGTAACTCTCCTCGAAAAGCGTGAGCTTGCGCCCTAATTGCAGGGTTTGCGTCATCAGAAATGGCTATAATCTTATTAGCACACCTCTCTGCAAGCTCCTCTGGTGTAAAACCTCTTCCATTAGTGGTGTGTACGGCCACTTTGAAAGTTGGCACATTCCCTAGTCCTGAGCCCTTCATTGTTTAGGCCTTCTGACTTGTCCAGTACGGTACTCATCCGTTACTTCTTTAGCTTCACCCAACATCTTCATTCCAGAAACCGCTTCAGTAAATCTTTTCTCGTATAGCGCCATCATGTCGGGCTCACCCTTCATGAATATGTACGCTTCTATCAAAGAACCGTACAACAAGGCTATCGAAGCATTTTCACTAAGCCATGTTGTTCCGCCCGCGGCTCCCGCAGTCAAGCTGGCAGGCCTATAAAAGTAATGTAGCTCTACATTATACGCCGCATTTGGGGTAGGTCCTAAAATAAAGTTATCTACGTCATAAACAGCGTAATATCGGGGTAAACCAACGGTCGCTGCGTCCGGGTTAAATGATTGCACATAATCAGGGTCTTTAAAGTCTAAAAAAACGTGATCACTGCTGGCATCGACAAAAGACAAGGAAAAAGGCGCTAAATAGTCGCTAGGGCAGGCCAAAAATCGGTTCGCATTGGCCATACTGCCGCTTACATTCTTGCGGAAAAGGCTTAACTGAACACTTTTAAGTATTCTTTCCTCTGCCTGCGTAATAAAAGTAGACAAATTGTTAACAAAAGACGTTTCAGTGTTTTCTGTGTAGTCCTGAATAGCTGTTTGTAGTTGCGCGTAGGTAAAACTCATACGGCCACCGTCACTGTTCCAACTTGCGTGAACGCCTGCACTGGTCTCAAGTCAGGTGCGATCACTAAAGGCACTCCCACGTAAACGTCTAAGGGTTCTACTCGATCCGGACGTGCGTTTTGCAAAGCTTCCGGGTCAGACACTTTACGAAAAGGACCCAATTGAGGCTGTTTAGCCTCCCACTCGTCTGGGCCAACCAAAAGACCGTTCCATTCCTTTCTCATCAGGCGATAGGGGTAGCGAAAACCGTCCCTGTCTGAGATTGCGTAAGAATCTTTACCTGAAGCATATTTAGCCATCAGCCTACCCTGTAATAATCAAACTGGGGCGCAACGTTAAAGGAGGCGCGGTCTCGATCCTCTACTGCGGCCCTTTCAAACTCTTCTTCATACATCTCTTTCAGCATCTGAACCCGATTTGGCGCCCGCTTTAAGGCCAGATAGTAAGCTAAACCTGCCGCTAAACAAGGGTAGAACCTAAAAGGTAAGTCCATAGTGTTTGTGTAGATGTCGGCATCGTCCATACGCGTTAACGCGTCATAATAAACAACATCGGTGTTGTTATTAGGTACGGGCCATAGCTTTAGGTTAGGTGAAACCTGTCGGTCCAAGAAGAATTGATTAACTCGACCTTGGGTGGTCTTGTTAGGAATAGCCAAAAAACCGTCACGGCTCAAGCGTAATAGGGAGTAGTCTGTGCTGTCACGCTGAACAACAACAGATAGAATATCAATAACGTCCGCGCCTACGCTGTATTCACCTGTACCGGGAATCATCGTGATAGTGCGTTGTTTAATTGTCCATTGATTTAGACCACGGTTAGCCCAGTCCGCCAGCAATAGGTTCAAAGACCGCTTTGCGGATTTTAGATCGTAACCCGTCCGAACTTCAAGACCGCAGCGTTCAAATGCCTCTTCGACATATTCGGCGACGTCTAGCTCAAAATCTTTGCTTCCAGATGTAGCCATACCCCGTACCTACCTCTTTTTAACTTTTTTAACCATTCCGCCGCCACGCATCTTTTTAACCATTCCGCCGCCACGCATCTTTTTGACAGTTGTCTTACGCTTCTTTGGTTTCATTGCCATTTTTTAGCTTCCTATATAAAGTTTCTCTTAATTCGTATATTTCACGTGCATTATATTCAGCATCGTAAGTATCATAGTAGCTTTTTTTAGCTAACTTGTCTGCCGCTTGTTGCAGCTTAGACAAACGCTGAACGAATATCATAGCATAGGGTGTTTCTACCAAAGGCGCAAACGCCACCTCTTGAACAAAATCGCTAGGAGCGTCGTCCGGGTGGAAACCCATCAACCAAATGTCTTTGTCTATAAACATACCTTCTGAAATACGGTAGTTTAACCCGTCTAGGTATTCGTGGAAATCTTCTGAATTCTTGGTGTTCCCTAGATCAGCAATGATCGCAATATCTTGTTTGTCGTCCCACTGTGAAACACAGGAATATAAGGTCTGGTAGTTCTCTTCGTGAATAAAAAGAATAGCGACTTTGTCGTCTGCCCAAGCGTTACGAGCATAGGGACACGGGGGCAAGTTGTTAAAGTAAGGGTTAGGTTTTTCTAAAATATCTAAAGACCAAAGTCTGATCTCTTTTACAATCTCCGCCTCTAAAGGGTCACTAAAGAAAGCTATGTTCATGGCTACGACAAAAACTTGTGCACCAGCGGTGCTATTATTATCAAAATCGCAAGACCCCAAATCTTAAGGTCCAAAGATTTTATAGAAAGTTTTTGTTCGCTTAACTGCTCTTCAATCCGCTTGTAGCGTAAGTTACATTCAGCCTCGTGCTTTTCGAGCTTGGCTAAAACTGCTGTCACTTCCATCATGCCTCCATCACGCCCTGTCGGTCTTTTCTTACCCTGCGCTTTTTTGTGTTTCGTAGAAGGAGTTACATGCGTGTCCATAACTACCTCAATTGTAAAATACCGTTATGTTGGTGACGTTAGTCAGTACGGCATAACATCCGTCACTAAATAACATCCCCTCGTCTGGTATGTAAACACTGTCATCCGTACTGTTAGCAAAAGCTAACGTTAACTGCGTGGCCCCGCTCGTACTTCCGGTCTTTAACACCAAAGAAGGGCTAGAACCCGCTTGATAATGAATAGCCTTTATACGCGCCCTGCCCGCAAAAACGGTTCCGGTTGCGGTTAGGTAGGTTGCTTTTACATCAGACGCCATGGTTTACCCCTTCTTCAACTGTAAAAAACAGTAACCGACGTAATAGCGGTTACCGCAGATATCCAGATATCCGAGACTCGAATGCCGTCAGAAGGGATGTTAGCAGAGTGCGTTGCCGAGGCATTTAAATCCATGTCCAAGGCAACAGCGCCGCCGTTTCCGTCCGTTATTGTAAGGCGTGGAGAACCCGTCGTTGTTTTGACTTGAACCTGCCTAATACGAGCGGGACCAACACCTACTGATCCCGTCGCGGTGATGCGTTTCGATCTTACGTCTGAACCGGACATTTAAAACCCCTTATGCTAATTGTTTAAGCGAGGTTATTATTCTGCTGGTACAACACTGTAGCGCGAATTTCGCCGTTGGAGGTCGCGCCTGTAGATGTCCAAGTTAGGCGAAGATCAGAAGCGCCGGTATCAGCCCAAATTAATGCGCCGCCTGCTTCAGTAGTAGGGTATTTACGACCCGCGCCAGAGGCTACAGAGATTGAAAAAGAGTTTAAAAACGTGGCGTTACCGCCCGCTACATCGCCAATGCTAAATACGCAAGTTGCACCAACCATAACACCAACAACGTCAAGGACGATATCAATGACCTGAGAGTTTGCTGGGATAATAACTGTAGTTGTATTTGCAGCAGAAGCGCCGCCGTCTAAATCAACACCCGTTGAGAACGTTTGAGCCATTACAACTTGGCCGGTGTTCTTTACGTTATCGCCTACAGTAGTTCCTGTAGTGTGTTTGATTGTCCCTGCTAGAATTGGTCCTGCAAAAGTCGTGGCGGCCATAATAAGTTCCTCATATGCGAGTTAAGGTGAACCTGTCTGCATATCGTCAGTCGGGGACTGTCAGATTCGCCGGGGTGTTTCCCGATACATTAAACATAACATTGTACAGCATTAGGTGTCAATATTAAGCAAAAAAAAGGAGGCCGAAGCCTCCTTTCTAGTACAACAGGTTTGCGTAAAATTACGCAGCGCCGGGAGTACCGTAAACACCACGCCAATCGGATACACCGAATGAGTAACGTTCACGCGCCTTAAAACGCATGTTGCCAGTGTCAAAGTCGCCTTCCATTGCCGTTTTAATGGCAGAACGGTTGAAGAATTTGAAGCCGTTAGGTGCGTCAGTCTTGATGAAGAAAGCATCCGTGTCAGTGAGGAAGTGGTTTACCACCGCACCGTCAGGGAGCATCCCCATAGCCTTAGTTGCGTTAATGTCGTTATCCGCAGTACCAGAGCGCAGGTTCGAGTTAATAACTCGCTCTGCGATGAACTGAAGCTCTTTAGGTATAATAAGCTTCATGCCGCGAACAGCAATCTTCAAACCACGCTCGTCTGTCATGCCAGCAACATCAATCAACATCTGCTCTAACGAAGTTTCGTTAAGGTCGGCAGCAACTGCCAAGACGTTGGTTTGGTTACCGGATAAAGACGGATGCGCTGCTGAACAAAGTGCTGCACCGTCGCCAACCGCATTGACACCAGCCGTGAACGCATTGTTCAGGATTGCTGCCGCTTTGATTTGCTTAGTCTGAGCCATAGAGCGAGCCAGAGCTTTGGTGTAGCGCGATGCAAGACGATCATACAGATTGTCTTCCACTGCTTCCTCAGTGATTGAGAACGCAAGCGCAATGGTTTCGTGAGTGTAACGAGCGGTATAAGTCTCTTGGGCATCGTCAAAACTGATGGACTGGCCTTCATTTTTAACAGGTGCTGTTGAGAAACCACCGAGCATAACTTCTTCTTCAAACGCTCTGTCCGAAGACTCTTCGTCAAAGATTGCAGTGTGCTCATTTTCGTAACGATTGTATTCGAGTCCAAACAAGGCGTTAAGGCCGGGTTCAAGCTCTTTCGCTAATTGTGCGCGAGAAATAGCCATGTCTTAGCCCTCCTTATACGCCTGTCGCGGTCGCGGTGGTCTGCGAGTCGAAACGGCTTGTGTTTGAATTATAATGAGCGTTGATCCTGACAATAAAAGGAATACCGGCTGCTGCAAAGTCAGTGTTCCCTGCATCGTCCTGAATGCCAACAATACGCAAAGGCAACGTTGCCGTTGTTGCAATTGTAGACACGCCCAAGGCGGATGTTGAATTACCAACACTAGAGCCAGCTCTAGCAGAAGTACCCAACGAAGCGTTTGCGAACACTGCTGCTTGTGCGGTAGCACGATCAGTAGTGGTTGCGTCAGACGCTACTTTAAACAACTGGTTAGGGTTGTCGGCGACGAAAGCTTTAACAGGATAGTTTGTATCCACGCTTACAGAACCGGAACCGGGCCAGTAGCTGACCCATATTGGTTTCTTAGAAACCGAGTCAACATACTCCACGCCCATCAGGACACCAAGTGCGGGGGTAGTTCCCCCACTTGTGGCACCAGCATAGTCAATAACACCCGCAGCAAGCGGAACGCAAAGACCATATTGGTAGATCACATTGGTATTATTAGAAGCGATTTCATACTGAGTTACACCAGTAGAGTTTACACCGCTTCCAACAAGCCCGATAGGACGGAGACCATAGGCAGTATTTGTATTAGCCATTTTAGTTCTCTCCTAAAGGGGTAGCCCTTTTCATTTTTTGGGGCCACCGAAAGTTACACGAGATTGACGGTCAGGTTTATTGATCGTCATCGATGAATGTGCATTCTCTCTCATCATGTCGTGATCCACTGCATCCATCTGGTCTTTACTTCGACCTGCGAAGTAGTTAGTCCTTTCAGTTACAGTTTCATCCGGAATCCGAGCGAGTAGCAATCCGCCAACTCCAAACACACCTTGATATTTACCTGTTTCAACAGTAGGGCTTTCAAAGTCAGGGTACTCGTCCTTACGGACCAGTTCATAACCTTCCCTTAATTTGGCACTGATGTTTTTTGTATCATCAAAACCACGCGTTTCGGCGCGAATCCAACGATGCTTAAAGCCATCAGGGGCAGGTGGTGCATCTAGCATAGACGGGGGAGACCATGGCTTACGAACAGCTTGTTTCTCCCTAGTTTGGTTAGCGCGAGAAGTACGGTTCATAGCAGAACTACTTTTTTCTTGATCAGTTTGTTCAGTCATTTTCTTTTACTCCTTCACGTATTTCGCATATTCTTCAAGCGGCACACCCAATTTTTTCGCAATTGCGACTTGGCTCGGGGTGAGTCGGACCTTTCTCCCACTACTGCGCCCAGATGGTGTTCTTGAAGCACCGATGACCGTCTGAGCGGGTCGTCTATCGGAGCTTTTTGAGCCGTTTCCAAACTTGTCAGAGATACGGCGATCAAGTTCAGTATAGTAGTCTTCTCCGTTCGGGTCAAACCCTTCGTCTTCGACTAGTTTTTTGTGTATACCAAACGCGGCATAAGTCATCGCTTCGTCTGCGCCAAACCAAGTGTTACGCATGGCCCACGACTCTGCTTTAGGGTCGGGCCTTTTAGGCTGCTGTGCGGGCATAGGCGAACGAGCTTGATGCTGTTGAGCGGCGGCGGCTTGTTGTTGAGCGGCGTCGGCTTGTTGTTGCTGTCGCTGAGACTGCATTTTTGCCTGATTAGCACGGTCTTGTTGGATAGCTAAACTTGTGAGTGTTCGTTGAGCCTCAACAGTTGCTTGACTATCCCCTAACTCAATTGCGCGAGTTAAATTAGCCTCCGCTTGGGATATTTGAGTGTTAACCCGGGTGGTGTACTCTTCAACATAGTTGGTGTCTAAGCTAGACATCCGTTGTTTAAGGGTATTTGATTCACCCTGAACAGCTTGAGCGTACTTTATTGCTTCCTGCTCACGACGTTCTGCTTCACGCATCTTTTTAGTAAGACGGCTAATACGTTTCTGGGTTGACGTCTCGGCTTTGGTAAACTGATCTTCAGAACTTTCAGAACCTCCGTCGTCTTCACGAGAAGTCTCCGTTACTTCTACCTCTACAGCTTCCGCATCACCGACGTCTAATTCGACTTCGTTATTTTCGGCCATTATTATCTCCTTAGTTTAATTGATGTATGTCTTCCGGGTCCAGAATGGTTGATAGAATTTCATCATCATTCAGAATTCTGACTTCTCCGCCGTCTATCTGGAAGCGTGAACCAGCATAACGGGCAAACATTACCCATTGCTTTTCTGCGCACCATGGTCCAGTAGGGAACTTGGCCGTATCTTGGTAGGCGAGTGGGCCCACTTTAAGAACGTAACCAACTTGAGTGGAGATTTGGCTTTTTTCTACTGTTTCACTAGGTAGAAAAATACCGCCTGCGGTTTTACCCCTACCCTGATAAGGTAGGATCAAAATCCGCCAACCCGTAGGGTTAGGCATCCGGTCTAAGAGAGTTTTCCCGATGGCTTCGGGATTCAAGCGTGGTTTTTCCACGTAAGCATCTGCCAGACTTTTGGCTTCTTGCTCTGCCTTGGCTTTTGCTCTTTCTTCGTTAGCAATCTCTTTGGCAGTTTTTTTGAAAACTACTTTTGGAGGTTGGTTTTCCCTGTCTTTTTCTTGGCTAATCATAATGATTGCTCCTGTTTATCTAGCAGGCTCTTGAGTTCCTGTTCCACGTGGATAAGGCAGTCTAAATTGCCCATAAGCTCACGATATTGTTCCATTGACTTGACATTACCGTATATCATCAAATCTGTCACGCCTTGCCGTCTATCTCTCAATATTCTAAAAACAGCTTCGGCCACGTAAAGTTCGTCCATCTACCCCTCGCATATAATCAAACATTGTCTGATATAATCGTATCACACCTTGCAGGAGAGGGGCTAGGACAAAATAAAGAATTATGAGAGAGAGCGCAGCTCAAAATGGGGTCCATCAATAAAAGGGCGTCTACCCTGAGAGCGACGAAGATCAACATAACTATTCATTGCCGCTTCCATCGTGCCGTCCCATGTACGGATATCATCTACCGTCCATGACCCGCCCCAACGAATATGAGCGCCATGCTCTTCCGCCGCTATCTTCATAGCGTCCGCCAAATCGTCATACAAAGAAAGCTCCCACGATCCTCGCGAACCAACATACGCCATTAGGTCAACGGCGTGTGAATAACCGTCGTCTTGAACCAAGTGGTTACTCTTCATGGTTTTGGACGCGCCTTTGTCAAACAACTCTTGCTGCTCGGCCAACGTCCGGACACCGCAGACAACTCCAAAATCTGTGCGTGTGTGCTGGATCGCAGTTTCAATAACCTTAACCAGTAAAGGGTGGACGCCTTCTAGTTTGACCCTACTACTATTTGATAAGTTAAAAGTCATTTTGCAAGGCCTTTTGTGCGTTCGAAGGTTCTGAGGCCTCCGAGACCGAGCATTCCCATGAGAACGGGCATCATTACCGACATGTCCGCTTGTGGAACGATTACGCCAAAACCGGCAGCAATGGGCGAGACTAGAAAATTTACGGCTAAACCTAACACGCAAATATGCCCACATAACGGCCTCCATGACGACTGAAACCAGCTTCCCTTGGCATCGGCAGTATTCAAAGCGATCTGCGCAAGGGCTATTTCCTGACCATGCCTTTCCGCCATGGTCCCGATTTCATGCGCCAGTTTGGCCTTCTGATCCTTGTCTTCAATGAACTTATCTAACAGTTCTGTTACAGGGCCTATCAATGCTTGTAACATTAGTTAACCCGCAAATGGATTGCCTATTTCGGGGTTATTCCCTAAAGAACCTATGCCTTCCTGAGTTTCAGGCCGTGCAAAAGGATTCACCGCATTACCCGGTTGTGTTGGAGTAGCGCCGGTCAAAGCATAATTAGTCTCGGCTCTTACATCAACATCTTGCGCTACGCGTGAAGCACGAATGCCCGTCTCCGGATCGGGCTCGTTTCCGCCGAGGTCATCAACAGGTTCTCCCTGTATTGCGGGAACACTGTCGTTGCGGGTTCCGCCAACACCCGCGTTACTGAAGATATTACCAAGGTTCTCATAGTTAAGTACACCGTTAGGGTTCGCGGTACGCCAGTCGTCTATTGCGGTTTGTTGCGCTTGGGTAAAACCACTCGAATTAAGCCCTGTTTCAGAGTCATACTGATCGCTTTCGCCGGGGTCGCTTTCTTCAGTGTCGCTTTCTTCAGTGTCGCTTTCTTCAGTGTCGCTTTCTTCAGTGTCGCCTCTGCCTGCATTCCAATTGAACCAGTCCAACATGCTACCACCGTTTGCTCTCCACGCGTCTAGGCCGGCTTGCTCCTCTCGCGTCAGACCGAGGTCATTAAGCCCTGTTTCAGGGTCATAATCGTCTTGGACATCAGGCTCTTCTTCTTCTTCCTCTTCTGCGGGCGGCTGTCCTCCTTCTTCTTCCTCTTCTGCGGGCGGCTGTCCTCCTTCTTCTTCCTCTTCTGCGGGCGGCTGTCCTC
>Ga0209337_1003067_pt1 | contig 11795 bp, 12 predicted proteins | sample LinPmetageLP53_FD_184044 | JGI IMG/M metagenome (GOLD analysis project Ga0209337, IMG submission 184044) | Marine viral communities from the Pacific Ocean - LP-53 (SPAdes) (version 2) | ecosystem: Environmental > Aquatic > Marine > Oceanic | place: Pacific Ocean | collected 2010-02-08 | reverse complement strand
AAAGTTAGCGGCAGAACAAAAAATAAAAGAACTAGTTTCTAGTTACGAAATAGAGATGGAAAAAAATATTACTGAACGATGGAAAATGGATATGCAATCCGATTCATGGCTTAGTAAAAATATAAGACCATTAGTACTAGTATTTTTAGTAGTAGCTACAGTGTTATTGATATTTATCGATGCTGGAGCTATTTCTTTTGTAGTTCAGGACAAGTGGACAGATCTATTACAATTAGTATTAATAACCGTGATCGGTGCCTATTTTGGCGGTAGATCACTAGAAAAAGTAAAAAAATAAAGATATGAAACATTTTACAAAAGTAATACCAACAATAACCGCCAGTATACAAGCTGGAGCTGCTTTTGCTAACGAAGACATACTATTTGACTGGCACAAGGTCGAGGGTTTTAAAGGAAGTGAAATTAATGGTATAACAGCTATAATAAGAGGTACAAACGGCGCTGATCAAACTATAGTTGATTTTGAACTATTGTTTGCTACTGGTGGAATTAGGGTAGACACTAGAGGTATAAGTGTTGACACGGCCCCACCAAGTCTGGGTACTGTTAACGCTGGTGTAAGCTTGTACCAATGGAAAAACAATTTAACGGGTCGTGTTCTTTTTGACGTAGACGCAAACGCGCTTTTTAACGATGGAGATATCGATGTTTTAAATTTAGTGACACTTTCACAATTAAACCTTCCGGTAGGGCAAGATTTATACGTAGCCGCTATAACAAAAGGTGCTTTTGATTTTAGAGGAACAGTGCAAGTTAGTACAGAAACAGCCACTAACACCGCGGCAGTAGTGGTAAAAAATACAGGAGCTTTAGTAAGCTTTGCGCCTGGAGATGTATTACACGATGAAGACGATCTAGTTATAGGTACTGTTAAGAGTGTTACAGATGATACGAATCTTGTGTTAGCAGAAAACTGTGCTAGTGTTAGTGCTGTAAATAAAGATTTATACAATATACACCCTGTGCAGCTTATAATATCATCAGAAGGCTAAAAAAAATTAAATTAAATTAAATTAAATAAAAAATGGCAACAACAAAAGTAAAAGGTACAAGTAAAAAAATTAAAGAACTTAAAGGTATTAAGCCTGAAAAAGTTACAAATGAAGATTTAACTAAATTACAAGCAGCTGTAGGTGGTATGAATCAATCATATATAGAACTAGGTAGATTAACAGCATCACAACACGCTCGCACGCATCAATTAGCTGGAATGCAAGATGAGTTTGAATTATTACGAGCAGAAATGCAAACAACTTACGGTAGTGATGATATTAATATTCAAGATGGAACTATAAAATACCCGAAAGAAAATGGCCAAGCTGATTCGTAAAATTTCCGTAGGTAAAGATTATAAGAATGACGCTATGCACTATGCCGTGGGGCAAGAGGTGTATGGTGGTCATACTATCTGCGATATAATAGAAGAAGACGAAAAGTTTTCTGTATATATCAAAAAGAATAAAGATGTTTTACCTTGGAAAGACTTCAATAAAAACATGGCTGTATCGGTAGAGTATAATCTCGAGTACTAATGAAAAGCGTATACAACTTTGTTGTAGCGCCAAAAGGAGAAAGATATAACAATAAAAAGAAAGTAGGTGATTCAGAGTTAATCCTTAACACTGAAATTTATAATCATCAATTTGTAAATAGAATAGCTGTTGTTAAATCAATCCCACTAATTGGTGATACAGACATACAACCAGGAGATGAAGTTATAGTACATCACAATGTTTTTCGTAGATGGAATAACGTTAAAGGTATAGAGAAAAATAGTAGGAGTTTCTTTGATGAAAATACTTACTTAATAACCCAAGATCAGATATTTTTATATAAAAGATATTGGGAGTGGAAAGCTCCAAAAGGTTATTGTTTTGTAAAACCTTTAAAAGCAGTGGATCAATTTAATATTGAATCTGAAAAACCTTTACAAGGTATTGTCAAATATTCAGACGGTACCGTCAAAGAAGGAGATCTAGTTGGTTTTAGACCAAATAGTGAATACGAGTTTATCGTTGATAACGAGAGACTATATCGAGTTTTATCTAATTTTATTACAATCAAATATGAATATCAAGGAAACGAAGAAGAGTATAATCCAAGCTGGGCATAAAGCTGTAGAAGAACTCATTAAAGTTGCAAAAGAAGCTATTGTAGATAGTGGAGATGATATTACAGCAGATAGACTTAAGAATGCTGCAGCTACTAAAAAACTAGCTATATTTGACGCATTTGAAATACTCAACAGAATACAAGAAGAAGAAAGTTTACTTGAGGGCAAAGCACCTGAAGAGACAAAGGAAAAAGTCTTTAAAGGATTCGCTGAAGGTAGATCTAAGTAATGTACGAGCAAAGTTTAGTTAAAACAATCGAACCTGTTAAAAAAACTACTATCAGTAGACTTAACAAGGGTAAAAAATGGAAATATGGATATGATAAAGAACATGATATTATCGTTATATCAAAAACTGGTCAAATTGGCGAAATACTTGAAGTGCAAGGTTTGCACATTGCTTTGCCCAAACTGCCAGTGCAAGTGCACAGTCACGAAAAAAACAAATGGGTAAAGTTTGAACAGCCTAAAGAATTAGAGCGTCTTAAAAACATATTTGATTGGAGAGGTTATCCAGAAGATCAAAAAGAACAATGGTACGATTATATAGACGAAGAGTTTAATAGAAGAGAAAATGGGTTTTGGTTTACAAATAACGGTAATCCAACTTATATAACAGGTGCTCACTATATGTACTTGCAATGGAGCAAGATAGATGTTGGAGCTCCAGATTTTAGAGAAGCAAATAGATTGTTTTATATATTCTGGGAAGCTTGTAAAGCAGACAAAAGATGTTACGGGATGTGCTATCTAAAGAACAGACGTTCAGGGTTTTCGTTCATGTCATCTGCAGAAACAGTTAACTTAGCCACTCTTGCAGGTGATAGTAGATATGGAGTCTTATCTAAAACAGGTTCAGATGCAAAGAAAATGTTCACTGATAAAATTGTACCAATTAGTATAAACTATCCATTTTTCTTTAAACCTATTCAAGATGGTATGGATCGCCCAAAAACAGAGTTAGCTTACAGGGTGCCATCCACAAGATTTACTAGAAAGAAAATAACAGTTAACGAGAAGTTAGAAGAGCTAGAAGGATTAGATACAACTATTGATTGGAAGAACACAGGAGACAATAGTTATGACGGTGAAAAATTAGCATTACTAGTACATGATGAAGCTGGTAAGTGGGAAAGGCCTGAAAATATATTAAATAACTGGAGGGTTACAAAAACGTGTTTAAGATTAGGTAGTAGAATTATTGGTAAGTGTATGATGGGTTCAACAAGTAACGCGTTGGACAAAGGAGGAGAAAACTTTAAAAAACTATACAATGCTTCAGACGTCACTAAAAGAAATAGAAATGGTCAAACAAAATCTGGTTTATACTCTTTGTTTATCCCAATGGAATGGAACTATGAAGGATTTATTGACGAGCACGGAATTCCAGTATTCACTACTCCTGATAGCGATGTGCTCGCCCCAGACGGTGAATTAATAGATGTAGGCGTAATAGATAATTGGCAAAACGAAGTAGATGGTTTAAAAGGTGATTCAGATGCTTTAAACGAATTTTACCGCCAGTTTCCAAGAACAACAGAACACGCTTTTAGAGATGAAACAAAAGGAAGTATATTTAATTTAGTTAAAATATACGAACAAATAGATTACAACGAGGAGATGTCTAGAACATTAGGTGTTACTCAAGGTAATTTTCAATGGGTTAATGGAATTAAAGATACTCAAGTAATATTTTATCCAGACTCAAAAGGAAGATTTAAATTAAGTTGGGTTCCACCTCAACAAATACAAAATAAAGTAATATTAAAAAATGGTATACGATATCCTGGAAATGAACATATGGGGGCTTTTGGTTGTGACAGCTATGATATTAGCGGGACGGTTGATGGAGAAGGTTCAAAAGGGGCGCTCCACGGATTAACTAGATTCTCAATGGAAGATGCTCCGGCTAATAGTTTCTTCTTAGAATACTTGTCTAGACCACCAACCGCGGAGATATTCTTTGAAGACGTTCTAATGGCATTAGTATTTTACGGGATGCCTATACTCGCAGAGAACAATAAACCTCGTCTATTGTATTATTTAAGGCGTAGAGGATACAGAGGGTTTAGTATGAATAGACCTGATAAAACGTGGAACAAACTATCTGTAGCAGAAAAAGAAGTTGGTGGAATACCAAATTCAAGTGAAGATATAAAACAAGCTCATGCTGCCGCGATTGAGATGTATATTCAAGATCACGTTGGAATGAAGCAAGATGGAACGTTTGGAGATTTATACTTCAATACTTTATTGAATGATTGGGGTAAATTTGATATAAACAAAAGAACAAAGTTTGACGCATCAATAAGTTCTGGTTTAGCTATAATGGCTAACAATAGACATCTGTATGCACCAAACCAAAAGATTGAAAAAGCACCGTTAAACATCCATGTTTCAAAATATTCGAATCACGGGGGCATGTCTAAAATAATTAAAAAATAATATGATAGGTAGAGTAAACAGTTATTTTCCAAGCCAAGTTGTTAGCGATTCGGAAAAAATAAGTTATGAGTATGGTTTAAAAGTCGCGAGAGCGATAGAGCAGGAGTGGTTTTACAACGGTAGTGGTAAGCATAGTCAAAACAGAAACAACTTTCATAATCTAAGATTGTATGCTAGAGGCGAGCAGCCTATACAAAAATATAAGGATGAGTTATCTATAAACGGTGATTTGTCCTATTTAAATTTAGACTGGAAGCCTGTTCCAATTATATCTAAATTTGTAGATATAGTTGTGAATGGTATGGCTGAGAGATTGTATGATATAAAGGCTTATTCTCAAGATGCCGCTGGAGTTAGTAAGCGTACAGCTTATATGGAGGATATATTGAAAGATATGAAATTGAAAGATTTTGATGCTCAGACTAAAGAAGCTTTAAACGTAGATTTATCTCAAACTCCTCCAGAGAAACTTCCAGATTCAGAAGACGAACTAGCGTTACACATGCAGCTTAATTATAAGCAAGCTGTTGAAATTGCTGAAGAGCAAGCTATAAACACTTTATTAGAAGGTAGTAGATATGAGTTAATTAAAAAAAGATTTTTCTACGATTTAGCAGTTATAGGTATTGGAGCTACTAAAACAACTTTTAACACATCGGAAGGTGCTAAAGTAGAGTATGTTGATCCTGCTAACCTAGTTTACTCTCACACCGAATCACCTTACTTTGAAGATTTATATTACGTTGGAGAAGTTAAGAGTATTCCAATTAATGAGTTGGTTAAAGAGTTTCCTTTTTTAGAACAAGAAGATCTAGAAGAGATACAACAAAAAAGTACTAGAAACGATGATAGGGGTAGACGTTACTATGATGACGATGACAATAATAAAGTAGAAGTATTATACTTTAATTATAAAACCTACATGAATGAGGTTTATAAAGTAAAAGAAACCGGTAGTGGTTCTATGAAGATTATACCTAAAGATGATGGTTTTAATCCTCCTGCAAACATAGATTTTAAATTTTCTAAACTACAAAGAGCGGTTGAATGTCTTTATGACGGGGCTATTATCCTTGGCACTGATAAACTTTTAAAGTGGGAGATGGCTAAAAACATGATGCGTACTAAAAGCGATTACACTAAAGTAAAAATGAATTACTCTATAGTAGCTCCTAGAATGTATCAAGGCAGAATAGAGTCTTTAGTGGGTAAAATAACAGGTTTTGCTGATATGATCCAATTGACTCATTTAAAAATACAACAAGTATTATCAAGAATGGTTCCAGATGGTGTTTATTTAGACGCAGATGGTTTAGCGGAAATTGATCTAGGTAACGGAACAAACTACAACCCACAAGAAGCCTTAAATATGTTCTTTCAAACAGGTTCTGTTATTGGAAGATCATTTACTCAAGACGGTGATCCTAATTCAGGGAAAGTACCTATTACAGAAATATCTAATGGAGCTGGTGCTGGTAATAAAATAACAGCATTAACTAATAATTACAACTATTATCTGCAAATGATAAGAGATGTAACTGGATTAAATGAAGCAGCTAGTGACAAGCCAGATGCTAAATCTCTTGTTGGTATACAAAAAATGGCGGCAGCAAATTCAAACACAGCTACTAGACATATATTACAATCTGGATTATTTTTAACAGCTGAAACTTGCGAAGCGTTATCACTTAGAATATCTGATATATTAGAATACTCCCCAACAAAAGATGCTTTTATACAAGCTATAGGTATACATAATGTTTCAACTTTAAAGGAAATGGCAGAATTACATTTATATGATTTTGGTATATTTTTAGAATTAGCACCCGACGAAGAAGAAAAACAATTATTAGAGAATAATATCCAAGCATCAATATCTCAAGGTAGTATAGATTTAGAAGACGCTATAGATTTAAGGAATGTAAGAAACGTAAAACTAGCTAATCAAATGCTTAAGATTACTAGAAAGAAAAAAGCAGAACAAAAACAACAACAAGAACTTGAGATGACAGAGGCTCAAGGAAAGTCACAAGCAGAAGCATCAAAAGCAGCTGCTGAAGCAGAGACACAAAAAGCACAAGCAGCACATCAATTAAACATGGAGTTAGAAGAAGCTAAATCACAGTTCAAATCTAGACAGATGACAGAAGAGTCTGAGATTAAAAAAGAACTAATGCAAATGGAATTTGAGATCAATATGAAGCTTCAAAAAATGAACATGGATGAAATTGACATGAAAGACACGAGAAAAGAAGATCGTAAAGATGGAAGAACAAAAATGCAAGCATCACAACAAAGTGAGCTTATAGACCAAAGATTAAATAAAAAACCACCTAAAAACTTTGAATCCTCAGGTAATGATATTATGAGTGGGGATTTTGGTTTAGGAGCATTTGGTCCTAAGTAGAATTATTAACTATTATTATATTATATTATGGCAAACAAAAAAGAAGAGCCAATCGCAAATGACGAAACTGGCAAAATCAAAGTAAAAGCAAAAACAGAAAAACAACCAGATGGTAACGAAACAAAAGGTAATGTTACTAAGGTTGCAGCAAAAATGAAAATGAAACCTAAAGATTTAGATGCAGAGACTATTACTAAGGTTGATTTAAACAAACCAACAAAACCAGAAGAAAATGAAGTTAAAGAAGATAACCCTATCGACGAGGGAGTGGTTGCAGTCGCTGATAATGCCGACTCCACACAAGAACAAGAAAAAGTACAACCGGAAAGCGAAACACAAGAAACGCCAATTGTAGAAGAAATTACAAGCGAGGTTGAAGAAATAGCTACAGAAGCAAGCGAAGCTATTAAAGAATCTATCGAAACAGGTAAACCACTTCCAGAGAACATTGAAAAGCTAGTAAGCTTTATGGAGGAAACTGGTGGTGATTTAAATGATTATGTAAAGTTAAATAAAGATTATTCTGATATGGATAACTTAACTTTATTAAAAGAACATTACAAGCAAACAAAACCACATTTAGATGATGATGAAATTAACTTTTTAATGGAAGATAATTTCTCATATGACGAAGAGGTTGATGATGATAAAGAAATAAGAAAGAAAAAAATAGCGCTTAAAGAGCAAGTTGCCAGCGCTAAATCTCAATTGGAAGAGAACAAAACCAAATACTATGAAGAAATCAAATTAGGTTCTAAGCTTCCAGATGAAGCTAAAAAAGCTATGGATTTCTTTAATAGATACAACAAGGAAGAAGCAGATAACAAAAAGATAGCAGATAAACAAAAATCTACTTTTTTAAGTAAAACCGATCAGGTTTTTAACGACAAGTTCAAAGGTTTTGAATATAATGTCGGGGATAAAAAGTTTAGATTTAATGTAAACGATGCTGGAGCGGTTAAGGATACTCAAGCGGATATTAATAATTTTGTCAAGAAGTTCTTGAATGAAAATAATGAAATGTCAGACGCTAAGGGTTACCATAAATCTCTATATACAGCAATGAATGCTGATGCTATTGCAAAACACTTTTACGAACAAGGACAGACTGATGCTATGCAGAATAGTGTTGATAATGCTAAGAACATAGATATGAGTCCTAGACAATCACACGGTGGCGAAATAAATGCTGGTGGTATGAAAGTAAAAGTGTTGGGTGATAATTCTGCTGATTACAAGTTTAAAATTAAAAGAAAAAACAAAAATAAATAACAAATTAAAAATTTAAAATTATGGCAATTACAAATGCTACAAATTTAAATAGTGTTGCTGCGGCGCAAAAACAGACGTTAGCATCAAACTATTTAGATTTAGCTGGGACAGCTGATGAAGGTTGGGCCCAACAATATTTACCAGATCTTATGGAGAAAGAAGCTGAAGTTTTCGGACCGAGAACTATTTCAGGATTTCTTTCAAAAGTAGGAGCTGAAGAGAGCATGACAGCTGATCAAGTTGTATGGTCTGAACAAGGAAGGTTACACTTATCATACTTAGGACACATACATAGTACTGCTGGTGGTATTGATGGAGCTGGTTCTGGTACTGGTTCTTCACAAATTGATATCATATCAGATATAGATGGTAACGTTTTAGCTGACGGATTCGTTATAGCTAACCACGGTATTAGAGTGAATGATACAATTATTATATCTGACCCAACAAATGGAGTAGTTAAAGGTTTAGTAGTTAAAGTTGCTAATGATAGAATTGATTTTGCATCTTATACAGCTGCTGCTGTTACAGGTACAACTACTGGTAGCGCTACAACTATAATGGTTTATGGTTCTGAATACGTAAAAGGTAAATCTTACACGCAAGCTGATGGGGTTGGTGCAACTGACTCTAGAGGTGGTAACGAACCAACTTTTAAAAGTTTCCAAAACAAACCAATTATTTTAAAAGATTACTACGAAGTATCAGGTTCTGATGCGTCTAGAATTGGTTGGGTAGAAGTTACTTCTGAAGAAGGTCAATCAGGTTACTTATGGTACTTAAAAGCTGAAGCTGATACAAGAGCTCGTTTTAACGATTACTTAGAGATGTCTATGCTTGAAGCTGAAAAAACTACTACAACGTCTTTGGCTAATTTATCTGGTGCTGCTTACGAGACTGTTGATACGTTACCTCACGGTACTGAAGGTTTATTTGCTGCTATCGAAGATAGAGGTAACTTAACTTCTGGTGTTACTGGTGTTAACGCTGCTACTGATTTAGCTGAATTTGACGCTATCTTAGCTGAGTTTGACAAGCAAGGTGCTATTGAAGAAAACATGATGTTTGTAAACAGAGCTACTTCGTTAGCAATGGATGACATGTTAGCTTCTATGAATTCTTACGGAGCTGGTGGTACTTCTTATGGAGTATTCGACAACGAAGAAGATATGGCATTAAACTTAGGTTTCTCTGGTTTCAGACGTGGATCTTACGATTTCTATAAATCTGACTTTAGATACTTAAACGACCAAGCTACTAGAGGTGGTATCAATGCTACAGCTGGAGCTAATGCAATTAGAGGGGTTATGATCCCAGCTGGTACATCTACAGTTTATGATCAAAGCTTAGGTAAAAATCTTAAAAGACCATTTTTACATGTTCGTTACAGATCTTCACAGACTGATAATAGAAAAATGAAATCTTGGGTTACTGGTTCTGTTGGAGCTACTACATCCGCTTTAGACGCGATGGAAATCCATATGTTATCAGAAAGATGTCTAGTTGTACAAGGTGCTAACAATTTCATGTTAATGAAATAAGCACACATTATTTTAAAAGACCGGGGCTTCGGCCTCGGCCTTTTATTTTTATTAATTTTATTATATATTATATTATGGCAAAAAAACAAAAAACAAAAACTGAGGTAGAACCTCAAGTAGAAACAATGGAAGAAACGGTTACAGAATTTTATGAAGAGACTGTAGTTGAAGAACCAAAAGCAAGAGAAAGATTAAAACCTATCAATGAATGGGAAATTAAAGATAGAATTTATTACTTGAAAGGTGGTAAAAAACCAGTTTCTAGATCAATTAAATCTGCAAACATATATTTTTTTGATGAAGAAAAAGGTTATGAAAGAGAGTTAAAATACTGTCAAAATCAAAAAACTTCATTTGTTGATGAGATGAAAGGTGATCAAAGACTAGAGCACATTATATTTAGAGCTGGGGCTTTATTTGTAGAAAAAGAAAAAGTAATTTTACAAAAATTATTATCTTTATATCATCCTGATAGAAATAAAATATACGAAGAGTATAAACCAGCAGCAATAGCAGCTGATGAAATTGAAGTTTTAAATTTACAAGTTGATGCGTTAATCGCCGCAAGAAGCATTGATATAGATATGGCTGAAGCTATTATGCGCGTTGAGATAGGTTCTGAGGTGTCTAACTTGAGTTCTAAGGAACTTAAAAGAGATTTGCTAGTATTTGCAAACAATAACCCAAAACTTTTCTTAGAATTAGCAGATGATGAAAACGTAATGCTAAGAAACTTTGGTATTAGAGCTGTTGAAGCTGGAATAATTAGATTATCCTCTGACCAAAGAAACTTCTTATGGGGTTCAACTGGAAGGAAATTAATGGTTATACCATTTGACGAACATCCTTATACTGCTTTGGCACATTGGTTTAAAACTGATGAAGGTATGGAAATCTTTTCCAACATAGAGAAAAGATTGAATGAATAACAAAATAATATGGTCACCCTTCGGGGTGATCATTTATTAAAATTTAATTAAATGGAAGAAAACAAATCAAAGGGTTTAGGAGACTCTATAGAAAAAATTACAAAAGCAACAGGAATAAAACAAGTCGTTGACGCTGTTAACAAAGTTAGAGGTAAAAAAGATTGTGGTTGCAAGAAAAGAAAACAAGCGTTAAACGAAAGATTTCCTTATAAAAAATAAAACATGGCAATAAGTGTAGATACGGTTTATCAAAGAGTACTGGCATTAGCTAATAAAGAGCAAAGAGGATATATTACACCTCAAGAGTTTAATTTGTTAGCAGCGCAGGCTCAAATGGAAATATTTGAACAGTATTTTTATGATCAAAATCAGGCTGATAGAAATTTAAAAAACTCAACAGAGTTTTCAAATCCTGATGAGATATTAGATGAAAAATTATCTATATTTAAAAGAACTGCTACTTTGGCTATAGGTGGTGGAATAGCAACTTTACCTAATCAGTTATATAGATTAGGTATGGTTTATACCACGCTTGGTTCTATAGAGCTTGAGCAACTAACAGAAGAAGAAGCTTTGTATTTAAATTTATCACCAATAGCAATGCCTACAGCAGATCTACCAGCCTTTGTTAGAACTGGTCAGCTTGCACTAAAAATATACCCAGCAAGTGTTACGGCTATTACTTGTAATTATATTATAGCTCCTACTGTTCCCAATTGGCACTATGTGGTTGTAAATGAAAAAGCACTGTATAATCCAGGTCCATCTGTTGATTTTGAATTACATGATAGTGATATGGCAGAATTGGTTTACAAAATACTAGCATTAGCAGGTATAGTTATAGCGAAAGTAGGAATAAAAGATATAGGTAACGCGGAAATATTAACTCAAAAAACTCAAGAAAAACAATAAAGCATGGGATTATATACAGGTAATACAATAGATTATTATGGTGGTTTTGAAGAGTTTGGAGCCTATCAATTTATAACAATAAAAGATATTATAAATAACTTTAGAGTTGCTTACGTTGGAGAAGATAAAATAATATCAAAAATATCTAGAGCTGA
>Ga0209337_1003066_pt1 | contig 11796 bp, 14 predicted proteins | sample LinPmetageLP53_FD_184044 | JGI IMG/M metagenome (GOLD analysis project Ga0209337, IMG submission 184044) | Marine viral communities from the Pacific Ocean - LP-53 (SPAdes) (version 2) | ecosystem: Environmental > Aquatic > Marine > Oceanic | place: Pacific Ocean | collected 2010-02-08 | reverse complement strand
TGTAATAGAGGCTAAGGCAAAAGAATTAGCCGTTTTAGAGTATCGTAATATTTATGAATATAATAATAAAAAGGTTTTACTATGAAAGATAGAGATAATGTACTAAGAATGTTAGATGATATTGATAATATGATCATGATCATGCAACAGTCAGTTGAAAAACGATTACCAATTGACCCGATTGATGCAAGAACACGCTTTTCACAGATCCGACAAAAACTAGCAACCATCACAGATCGCGTCACCGGGAGTTAATTATGAAAGCTAAGCTGTTTCCAATTTTAATAGCCTTAGCAGCATTAGCAGTGTCGGGATCTGCGGCATTTTATTCCGTCTTTGGATTGAGTAAATTGTTCGCCGGCGCTAGTACACAAGTAATTATAATGGCAGGTTCATTAGAATTTGCAAAACTAGTTGTCGCATCATTGTTATATCAGTATTGGGATACAATAGGAAAATTCTTAAGATTTTATTTATCTATCGCAGTATTAGTTTTAATGGTAATAACGTCGGGCGGTATATATGGCTTCCTATCAGGCGCATATCAAGAGACGGCTACTAAGTCAGAATTCTTAGATAAGTCGTTGGCAGTACTGGAAATGAGACAATCTAGATTTGAAGAGAATAGATCAGATCTTAAAATAGAGAAGGGTCAACTAAATATTACTATATCTGATTTAAGAACGTCTTTAGCAAGTCCGACATCAGTATCATATTGGGATGAAAATTCTCAAACTGTAATTACAACATCATCGAGTTCTGCAAGAAGAGCATTACAATCAGAATTAAAAACTACTATTGCGGATAGAGATAGATTAAATATTAAACTAGAAACAGTACAAGATTCTATCATGTCACTCGATACTAGATTATTGAATTTAGAAATTTCTAATGAAGATGAAAGAGAGTTGGGTCCACTAAAATATCTAGCGGAAACGACCGGATATGATATGGGACAAGTTGTTAATTGGTTCTTATTACTTATTATATTTGTATTCGACCCATTGGCAATTGCAATGGTTGTAGCAGCCAATTTTGCATTTGCTCAAATTAAACCTACTACAAAGTTTGAAATGTCTACCGTTACACAAGATGAGGTGTTTGCAATGTTAAATACAAAAGATGATGTAGAGGAGGAACAATCACAAGAGAGTATGATTAAAAAGAATGAAGAAATATTAGCGACACCTAAAGAAGATATATACAAAGAGAAGAAGCCCCCTCCCGAGCCGAGAGGTAAAACAGCATATTGGTAATAAATTAAAATAATCATGGCAAAGAAAAAAGTTACACATAATTTTAGAACAAAAAGAAAAGGCGGCAAAACATTAATGGTATGTAGAAATAGTATACCAGATGAAAAATATGAGATGTGGAAATTCTTAGGAGATGGCCCGCGATGTAGTTCATGGTCCGAAGTCGGCCCAGATGTGGCGGCAGTGTTATGTTGGAGATGCGTTAATAAGACAGTAGGCCCACCAGAGGTATCAGGAGGGTATATATCAAAAGGCCGGCCACGTGGTTGGCAGTTTATGAAAGAATTTATCGATCCACAGGGCAATGTATTTCATAAAGGACAGGAACAGGTAAATTTAAAAGGAACATTAGAGCCAACTAAAATCGATCGGACTCCTAAAAAGAAATTATCTAAACAAGAGAAGTCTGACCTTAAGGACTCTATATTACAACAGATGGCATTAGTGAGAGGCCAAGTAAAGAAGGCTAAATACAAAAAAGACCTCAGGGCAGGTACCTCTCAATTAAAAAAATTAGGCCGGCAGTTAAAAAAGATTCGATAATCTTTTGAATTACGGAATATTTTTATTATATTAATATAAATTAGAAGATGAGTATATACGAAGAACAAGACCCAAAGACACCGATAGTGATTGAGCAGCCCCAAGCATCGTTATACGAAGCATTAAATAATCAACTAGGAACTTTATTAGATTACGAAGATTCGGTTATCTTTATCAATGATGAGATAAATGATCATACATTAACTGATTTTATTATCCGGATGAGAAGTTTATTACAGCATCGAAAAGATAAAACAGCGCCAGTCAATTTAATGATCAACAGTCCTGGCGGAGATATTTATGAAATGTTCGGCATCATAGATTATATCGAGTCTTTAGATGTAAAAGTAAATACAATATGCAGAGGAAGGGCGTTTTCAGCAGCCGCAATCATTTTAACATGTGGTACTGGAAAACGTATGATGAGTAAACGATCGACAGTGATGTTCCACCAATCATCGAGCTTCCTAGGAGGGAAGATGAGTGACATCACAGCATTTCTAGATAACGTTAAAAGTCTCGAAACAATTATTTATAGCATGTTAGCCGAGAAGACGAATAAGGATGCGGACTGGTGGAAGAATAAAATGAGATCGGATATGTTTTTAACGGCAGATGAATTATTAGAAATCGGAGTAATAGACCAAATTATATAGATTATGAAATTGACAGCAGAACAAATAGTAGAAAATTGGACAAGCCTAATGGATATCATTGAAAATGAATTCCATGGTGAGAGACGAGAAAAATTAAAAGCAATGTACACGGACCTAGAAGAAAGAATGTCATTGCAACCAGCGTCGAGTTTCGACCACTATCATAACGCATTTGAAGGTGGGTATGTAGATCATGTCCTGCGAGTAATTAAATGTGCCCGGGAAGTATATGATTTATGGACACGGATGGGGGCTGATATGTCTGGTTATACGAAAGATGAATTAATCTTTGTTGCACTAAATCATGATATTGGTAAAATGGGATTTCCGGGAGAAGGTAATGAGATATACATCCCTAATGATTCTGAGTGGCATAGAAAGAATATGGGAAAGATGTATAAGATTAATCCTAACAATGCTTTTACATTAGTAAATGACCTATCTATTTGGTTATTGCAACATTATGGACTTAGCATCACTTGGAACGAAATGCTAGGTATAAAATTGACAGATGGTTTATATGATGAATCAAATAAACCATACTTTATGTCTCGAACAGCAGATTCTAAATTAAAAACTAATTTAGGATATGTAATGCATCAAGCTGATTCAATGGCAGCAAGAATTGAATTTGAGATGTGGTATAATGGCAAGCCTGTAACAACGGAGCCAATTAAAAAACAATACGCAAAAAAGACATTATCAGATAGTGCAACAGCAGTTAACGCACAGGAAATGTTTAAAGATTTATTTGGAGATAAATAATGGTAACAACAATAGTAATATTATCAGTAGTATTGGCAATGTCTTTATTTGTCAACCTTAATCAATTACGTAAACAAGAATCGCAGTCTGAGTATATAGAGGAATTAGAAAGTTCTAATGCAGAATATTATACATTCTTTACTAGTTTAAAAACCCGGGTCGGAGAGTCCAATTCGAAACTAAAACAATTAGATCGGTTAGGGTCATTTGAAGCCGATGACGAAACTGGGTTTGTTTTTAAGGAGATGAAAGATATTTTCGATGATTTGAATAAAGGATTTTAATGGAAGAATTGAGCCCGGTAGATAAATTTTACGAATGGCATGCTGCTGAAATGAAAGACTTGGAAGAGAACGGTCCTAAAACCAAACGTGGCCGCAAGCCTAGTAAAAAGCAATACTTCACCTATATAACAGATAAAGCAATTATTGCATATAACTTTGAACCAAGTTGGAGTAAGCGTAATAAGGTCTTTCGTGACCACATTAACTACCCATTTAACAAATTAGTAGAAAATATTTATTATACATTTCGTTTTAGTTATTTTGATGTCCCATATGAAGATGTTAAGGCAGAGGTTGTTGCATTTTTAACTGAAAAGATAGGTAAATTTAAAGAAGGTAAGGGTAAGGCATTTTCTTACTTTTCTATAGTTGCAAAGAATTATCTCATCATCCAAAATAACTCGAATTATGCAAAATTAAAGAGGCGCTCTGATTTAACGGCTGTAGATAAAAATAGAAATATACAAGGTGAGATAACATTGAATGACCATCAAGAGTCATTACGAGATTTTACCGACCAGTGGTGTAAATGGTATGATGATAATCTTAATAAAGTGTTTACGAATAAACGAGATATCATAGTAGCTGATACGATATTAGAATTATTTCGGATGAGAGATAATATTGAAAATTTCAACAAAAAGGCTCTTTATATCCTTATAAGGGAACGGACAGGGCTAAGGACTCAGAACATCACTAAAGTAATTAATGTCATGAAACGGGATTATGCGAAAATGTATTCAGTCTATTCAAAATCCGGCCGTGTAGTGAGTGCACATAATATTCCTGATCCGAATTAGTAGTCCTTTATATTTATATAAAAGGGCTAACCATGGACATAGAGTTCGAGTTATTTAAAGGTACTAATTTTTCAGACTTGATGCGTGATATTTATCATAATTCAAAAAAGAAATCGCGACAGATTGATCTGTTAATTAAAAATTTAGAGCCGATGATAAAAAATACAGGCGACGCGACTGTCGTGGTTCCGATGATAAAGGACTATCTCGACGTATCTGTTAAGAATGATGACGCGTTAGTTAAATTAGCAGCAGTTGTACAACGCATTATATCAGCCAACAGTAAAGACGACGATGGTAATGAATATGGGCTAACAGATGAAGAACGTACTAAATTATTAGCAGAGGCAGAAGAAGAACTAGAAAAACTAAACTCACAAGTAGAGGACATGGGAACCGAGAATGACAAAGACAGAAGTAGGACAGGTATTACGGACATGGCTTCCGAGCCAATACCAAAAGACTAAAGATCTTTTAGGAAATACTTTACCGCCCGGAACAATTCGTGTGAGATTTTTGGGGTCGGAAGCATACGCATATCCAGCTGATCCAAATCGAATGCCCGTTCCATTATATGGCGAACAGGTTTTGTGTATCAATATGCCTGCAGGTGCATCGGAATCAAGTGGCCAACATGTATGGTACTATACATCTGTAGTTAACACTCACGGCAATGTAAACAATGCAGTGATGCCATTCCTGCAGGATAAAGATATTGCCGGCAGCAACTATGGCATAGACCCTATCATAAAAACTGGGAAAGGACAAGTCCCTAAACAGTTAAGTTTTAAAGAACAAGATATTGTATATATACAGCCGTACCAGGGAGATATGAATATGGTTGATAGATTCGGCAGTATCTTAAGATTTTCCTCAACACACTTAGCCACGGATGTTGCTTCATATCTTAAAAAGCCATTCTTTACCGGCAAAAGGAAGGGCGACCCATTTGTGGCATTGACGTGTGGAGTCAAAGAAGCCCGGGCTGGGGATAGCATGTCGACATATTATGCAATAGAAGATCCGGAAGAAGATTCTGCATTTATATACCTTTCATCATCTCAACAGTTTAATAAGTTCAGATTTGCTCAAAGCAGAGTTGGCGCTGGAGTTAAGACGTTAGATGCATATAATGAAGGGCAAGTTATAATAGGCTCGGATAGATTAGTGTTTAATGCTCGTAAAGATGAGATAATATTAGTTGCTAAAAAGGATGTAAAGATTGCTACGCCGGCTTGGCAAACAAGTATGGATGAGTTTTTTACGCAGATGGAGATGTTTATTAAAGTATGTGTCGATCAAGCCGAGGGCAAATCTCCATATGCAACCCCAACCGGCCCTACCGGCCCATCTTCAGCATTACCACAATTGAAGAAAATATATAACGCAATAAAACAAATGAAACAATAGGAGAATGCTATGCCATTAAATACACCAAAATTATATAATGACATCAAAAGGGCATTTGATGCTCAAAAAAACAATACTGATAATCAAGATGCGGCAATTGCAAAAATAGCTAAAGATTTGAGTATGGCGATAGATGTATATGTTAGATCTGCCACGGTTGTTACTAATCCCGGACAGCCAGTTATTACAGCGACAACAGCACCCGGCGTCCAGGTTGGTACAACAACTGGGCCAGGAACAGGTAAAGTTACGTGACCAATAGTTGGTGTCTTCGATATTTATTAAAAAGGAATATACTATGAAAACAGATGGATTTGTAAAGTTACTACGTAAGGTAATTAGGGAAGAAGTTAGTAATGCTATTAAAGCAGAACTAAAACCGATATTAAACGAAGTGAGATCGACTAAGCATACTATTAATTTGCAAGAGATAGCCGGCGCACCGGACCGCAGTTCTACATCTAGTAAAAAAAAGCAATACACAAAAAACTCTATGCTAAATGATTTATTGAATGAGACTGCATCACAGCCGGCCGTTGAACCCGCAATTGACTGGAACACTCCGGAGTTTAAATCTAATCTAGCCGATGCGATAGGAAGGAAGCCTGTTCCATCGTCTTTGCCATTAGCGACCACGGGTATTAAGGGCGAGGCTGTTGATATGTCGAATGAGAAAGTCGCGACAGCAGTCAATGCAATGACGAAAGATTATTCCGCACTGATGAAAGCAATAGATGAGAAGAAGAAGAATAGATAATGGCTAGATCGATATACCAATATAAGCCTGTTGATAATAGTGATCAAGCTATAGGAATCCTGTTGCCCTTGAATAAGGATGCCAAAGGGAAGTCTGTAGAAGCTAATTATTCAGGCTCAGCTTCAACCGGCAAGGGCGTATTTGAATCATCGTATACCACTCATGAAGCTGTGATGTCGAACCTGAAGAATTTGATACTTACAGAAAAGGGCGAGCGTTACATGCAGCCAAATTTTGGCACAAATATAAGATCAGTATTATTTGAAAATAACACAAATGACATCCGTGATATACTACAAGATACTATACAAGAAGATATTGAACATTGGTTGCCATATGTAAACTTAACTAATTTAGATGTAACTCCATCTGCAGATATGCATTCATTAAATATACGATTATATTTTAAGATAACTTCTATCGGCGCGAATGTTGTAATTAATATTTTTGCTAATGAAAATACATTTCAAGTAACTGCAGTCGATGAAGATAGTCAATTACAACAAGTAGGCACGTTTGGTGCTAGCACGGCGTTCAACACCGGCCTAGGAGGCACGTTATAAGGAATTAACTAATGGCAAACTTAATTAAGAAAGATGTAAAATATTTAAATAAAGATTTTGGGCAGTTTAGGGAGAATTTAATAAACTTTTCAAAGAATTATTTTCCGGATACTTATCAAGATTTTAACGAGTCTTCACCCGGAATGATGTTTATAGAAATGGCGTCATATGTAGGCGATGTATTATCATATTATACTGACACATCTTTTAAAGAATCATTATTATCATCTGCGGATGAATCATCTAACATATTAATGTTATCACAATTATTTGGATATAAACCGAGATTAAATTCGCCGGCTACATGTAATTTAGATGTATTCCAATTAGTCCCGGCAGTTGGAACCGGCCTAGATGCAATACCGGACATGAAATATGCATTAACGATTGCAGCCGGTATGGAAGTATCGACAGATGATCAGATTGTATTTCATACAGAGGACCCTATAGATTTTAATAATGACTCAGAAATTACAGTATATGAAATCGACGGAAGCGGAAATGTATCGAGATACCTTCTTAAGAAGACTATTAAAATAATTTCCGGAGAAGTTAAGACATCTACATTTACATTCACAACACCCAAGCCGTATGATAAAATTATCTTACCAGACACTAATATTATCGATATCATTAGTATTACCGATTCGGCCGGCAATGATTGGTTAGAAGTAGATTATTTAGCACAGGATACAGTATTCGAAGATATTGCTAATATTCCGTTTAATGACCCTACGTTATCTGCCTATAGGTCGACCGTACCATATATTCTAAAATTAAAAAAGACAGCTAAGAGGTTTGTATCACGTGTGCGTGATGATAGTCGTATTGAGTTGCTATTTGGCTCCGGAGTTTCATCGGACGCAGATGAAGAGATTATACCAAATCCTAAAAATGTAGGCCATGGCTTAGAATATTTGAGGCGTACTACTACATCGGCAGTAGACCCTTCCAATTTCTTATATACTAGTACATATGGACTAGCACCATCTAATACTACATTGACCGTTAAATATTCATATGGCGGTAGTACGGACGAAAATGTAGGAGGCAATTCTATAGTGAATGTCGATGCCGTGACATACTTAAATGAAACCGGAATAGTTGATTTAACAACTACAAAAGCGTCATTGGCAGTTACTAATAATGAGTCTGCCCAAGGTGCCCGATCGAAACAGAATTTAGATTCCATACGCCAAAATGCTATGGCATCATTTGCAGCTCAGAATAGAGCCATTACTAGAGAAGATTATATTGCACGAGTATATTCTATGCCGGCGAAGTATGGCGCTATATCAAAAGCATATATTGTAGGCGATGTCCAAATAAACACTGCAGATAAATCATATCCAGCTGATACTATACCCAATCCTTATGCATTAAATTTATATGTTCTTGCACAAGACTCCTCGAATAATTTAATAGAAGCAAATACAGCTCTGTTGGAAAATTTGAGAACATACATATCACAATATCGTATGTTAACAGATGCTATTAATATCAAGCCGGCGTTTATTATTAATTTAGGAATTGAATTTGAAGTAATTCCTAAACCTAATAATAATTCAAATGAAGTAGTATTAAAATGTATCGATAGATTAAAAACATTATTACATAACGATAGGATGCAAATCAATGGCTCATTAAATATATCATCAATTATATCCGATCTAGATAGTTTAGATGGCGTACAGAGTATCCCAACACTAGACTTTATTAATGTACATAAAACTAGTGATGGATATTCTGGTAACGAATATGATATATCCGGTGCTATTAAGAATAATATATTATATCCATCATTAGATCCGAGTATTTTTGAAATAAAATATCCTAATGCTGATATTAAAGGGAGGGCTATAACGCCATAAGGGGATAACTAATGTATAGAATATTTTACGCAGAAAAAGATACGACATTATATGAAAAGAAGCCAGAGCAAAATAGCGGCGCCGATCAAATATTGGAACTTACAAAGATTGCATCTAGTTCTAGGTTAAATGATGTTGTCCAGCCTAATACATATAATTCTAGAATCTTAATAGATTTTGGTACTGAGATAACAACTCTTACTAACGAAATTGCGGATGGCAACATACCGGCAATAGGAAGTAGCCCAACTTCGGCGTCTGTTTATTTAAATCTACATGCTTCGGATGCAAGCGATATATTAAGGTCATATTCAATTGAAGCATATCCTATTTCCGAATCATGGGAAAATGGCAATGGTACTGTAAGTGATACTCCAATAACAAAAATAGGCGCATCATGGCTATATAAATCTGGTGACGCTGTAGCACTTGGCGGAGTTGGTTGGGCCACAGGCTCTGCTGCAAGTCGAGGAACATCGCAAGGAGCGTTAGAACCCATGGGTGGCGGAACGTGGCATACAGCGTCTGGCTATACTGCAGTACAAGCATTTGAAAACCAGTCCCCAGATTTAAAGATTGATGTGACGAATATCGTTAATAATTGGGTATCGGGTAGCGCTAAACAAATCACTAATAATGGATTTATTATTAAACGTCCTTATGCCGACGAAATATCAGGCGAGACATTAGGTTCATTAAAATTCTTCGGAAGAGAGTCTCATACAATATACGTCCCAAGATTGGAGGTATGTTGGGATGATGCTGAAATATCAACTACCTTATCAGAGATATCGTCTAATACATATGTTCCTTATATTAAAAATATCAAATCAGAATATAGAAAATGGGAGACCGCTAACTTCAGAATAGGAGCAAGGCCAGAGTTTCCAACAAAGACATATACAACATCATCATTTTATTTGACAAGTAATATTCTTCCGAAATCTAGTTCATATGCAATTATTGATTCGGTAACAAATGAAACTATAATTCCTTTTACAGAAATTGATAATAATTTTAGTAATTCAAAAACAAAAATTAGTGCCGACACAGTCGGTAGTTATTTCAAATTAAGAATGGACAATTTTATGCCGGACCGGTATTATAAGATAATGTTGAAATGTGAAAGAACAGCGGATGTACAAACATTTGATGACTTTTATTTTAAGGTAGTGAACTAATATGGCTAATATAGATAAGAAAGGTAATAATAGGTATACGAATGCCGCATCATCGGAAGATGTGATAAACCAAATCGACAACAACGATATTGTTTTGAATATTCTTAAGGACGAATTTCCTGACGACCCTTTCTTTGCACAAGATATGTTAGGGCCCCTGTCCGCGGACGGGCAGAGCTTAAATGCTCTCGAATCAGATGACACCACTGTTCATAATATATTGGCACCAGGGGTACGTAACACAAAAAATATTCTAAACGTATCAACAGAACGAGATGAGTATGCAAAATATGACTTAGCTAAAACATTTCCGACAATTGATGAAGATGCATTAGATGATATAATTGACGAAGAGTGGGATTACTTCGAAGATCCAAACGGCGATCCTACAGTATCAGTAGAGGCAGTTAAGCCATCCGGCCTTTTTCTTGTAAATTCGGATGTCGATCTACGCGACATCCATGATTTATATATCGACAGCGGGCCACAAACTATTGAGGGAAATGAAGTTGATATTACTAATAGAGTTTTTTGTGTATTCTTTATACAAAATGGTGTTGCATATGTAATTCCAACATATAAAACATTAGAAGTAATGCTAGTCCAAAGAGGATTGACATATGATGGTATACAAGAGGCAACTGCTGAACAAGCTAAAGAATTTGATCTAGCAATTGATGGCGTAAGTGATGACGAACTTCTTACCGCGGCGTCGCCATTAGAAGAGTTTCGGAACCGGTCATATCCAGTACTGGACAGCAACTGGGATTACTCTTTACGATTTAGGAGCGGCTACCGACCTAAAGCCCCATTCATACGTGACCCAGGAGATTATATAAAGCCAGAGTCGGCACGATCACAGACAGGTCGGTCAAAGCCTAGCTCTGTCAATAATGTTGGCTCAGCAAAATCGGCTAACAGCGCCGAGGATAGTAGAGAGTTGATTGATACAGATGGCAATGTACAACCGCAAGATGTATATTATGACTTAGACAAAAATGATAGATACTTTGATCAAGTGTTCCAAAAGCAGACATATCGTGAAAAACTGCGTAGTAAGTTTGAAGGAAAGATGATCATAGGAGATTGGCCATCGCCGATATATAAGGATGAAGAAGTCAGGATGGGTACAGAGATTGTTAGTGATGACGCTGTACGTAATCTAAGGATTATGATTAACGGCCATTGGAAGTTTTTAAGTGACGGCGCAGTTATGAAATTATACGCATACTTAAATGACTATGATATTTCTGAGTATGTACAGGGCCAAGGAAGGTACGGCACTAATGGATATATACAATTATTGATAAACGCCGGCGGATGTACTGTTGTACAGGCCAACAATGGAACAGCTGGGATAAATGATACTCAAACTGGAGATTCAGATATGGCTAATAAAGTAGAGCCATTATGGAATGCCTTTCCTCATATCATAGAAGCGGATGACGACAATGCACCAGGAGTAGATAAGATAGAGTATCAAGAATACCTAGATCACTTTACTAATGGCGGCGATCCATTTGGGATTGAATATTTACAGCCATATGAGCCCGCAGGATCTATTAAATATTATCACAAACAACAATATCAAGACCTCGTAGCACAGTCTATATTGCAAGGGGAAATAGATGTCATTAAAGATCAGATATATGAAATCTGGCCAGGGGTTGCATCTTTAATACAAAACACTAAAATACAGTTTGACGCTCT
>Ga0209337_1003065_pt1 | contig 11799 bp, 22 predicted proteins | sample LinPmetageLP53_FD_184044 | JGI IMG/M metagenome (GOLD analysis project Ga0209337, IMG submission 184044) | Marine viral communities from the Pacific Ocean - LP-53 (SPAdes) (version 2) | ecosystem: Environmental > Aquatic > Marine > Oceanic | place: Pacific Ocean | collected 2010-02-08 | reverse complement strand
GTGACTTAGAGACTGCTTTAGAGTTTGAAAACATTTTAAAAGGCTATGCCGAAAAGATCAAAACTCATGCCGATCCCGACGCTAGTGTGTTGAGAGGCGATGATCTGATGATCGAAAAGGTTCAAGCAATGATTCCTATGCAAGATAGGAGAGGTTCGACGGGAAAGTTAGATCAAATAGTTTTTCGAGGATCACGAGTATAAAGCTTTTTTCTTGCGCATTTCATACAATCCTATATAATCCGACAAGATAAGGGGGCTTGTATGGACACAAGTAAGTGGAAAAGCGTTTTAGTGCCGCGAGACACATATGATGAGATAGTTGCAGTGGCTTTTATTGAAGGACGCACCATAAGTGGACAACTTCGCATGATGTTTGATTTTTGGAAAAGACAAAACTTAACAAAAAACGATATTAAAGTTTTGTCGGACGTGATTGAAAAAAATAAATTGGAGCAAGAAAAAGCCTTGCTCCAAGAAAAAAAGGTTGAAGTAGAAGAGGCCCTAAAGCCTTAACTATATCTTTACTCCGTTCATTCTTAATTTAGAGACAAAAGATTTTAAATCCTCTCTGGCATGAAACAAATCTTGTTGTATGTTGGGCCGGGCATCGTATCGGTATCGTTCTGTCTCAAGGCTATCCACCTGTTGTTTTAAAAACCGATACTCAAACTTTTGGGCAGGACTTAATGTTTCGTCACCCATCGTTTTTAATTTCCTCATCCAAGACTTCTTTTTCCCAAGGAGGTTTGGACAGGCTTACATTCTCTTTATTGAATACAGCCATTCGCCGTTTATAACCCATCCATTCTTTTTGGGCTTCTGTCCATCTTTCGTTCGTTCTATCTTTCATGGCCTCACTTTCGGTTTAATTATTTCTTGATAGCCAGAAGCAACTAAAGTTTTCTTGCAATACATTATGATTTCCTTGCCGTATTTATCAGCAAGAACATCATATAGATCGTCAAGAACTCCATCCCCCATCGCATCATAGCATTCTTGTTGACTTTCAAAGATCACAGAGGTCGATACTTCGTTATCCTCAACAACATATTCAATAATCAAAAGTGTGTAAAATAATTTAAACATCAACCGCCTCCTTCTTTATCCGGGTGTTTACTCCAAGATTATAAACACACTCTTCTTTGAAAGCCTCCACAGTTTTACGAAGTTTCAAATACTCGTTAGCAAATCTTCCACTGGCAACAGCTTCTTCGTCTTCTTTAAGACAGTCTTCCAGGCGATCCACAACATAGTGCATACAAACCCGGTCATCGACGCGTTGACTTCGTTCATGCTCGCCCCGGAGCTTTTGAAGGTTTTCTTCAGTTAATAAAACCAAAGGACCGTGTTTAAGCTCAAAGTCTAATAGGGCATTCATTGTTTCGTTTTTAGCAATCTTATTTTTTCTAATTGGTTTATTACGCATAACATCAGAAAAACGAAGTTTAAAATCTTCTGGAATTTCCAAAACTTGAAGAATTTCTGTCATCAATAAAGGACTTGGCATAACTCTAAAATTTTCAATATGACTCAAGTGACCTTGAGTAATATTCAATTTTTTTGCCAACTGACCTTGTGACATACCTCTGTGAAAACGTGCATCTTTCACGGAAGGTACATCGTGGCCGCTTAACCATTTTGTGCCTTTTGCCAATTCAAACATCTTGCTCTTCCTTCCCAAACCAATCCTCTTTCTTCACCTCAGTAACTTTGGACTCTATTTTATCCGGGCTATCGTCCACAGACATGTTCCAATCGTCACCAAAGTGTTCTTCTTCCCAATTGTCCGGCAAAGCATAAGCTTCGACATATTGAACATAAGTCTCAATGAGCTCTAATTTGTAATATTTATCCATCGAACTCTTCCTTTGTCACAACTACGGCGTTATATTCGACGCTATCACAACCTTCTGAATACCAATCCTGACCGTCACTATATTCTTCGTCCCAGGCTTCTTTTTTATTCTTTGCTTTTACCCATTGAGAATACACTTCCTTCCGTTCCAACCGGTAATATTTCTTTTCAGACGGAAAGTTCATTGCCTCTATCTCTTTCTTAATGCGCTCCACAGTCTCATCACTACACGCTTGAGAAAACTCCTTCGCCATCTGCAAACATTCCTTGCTTTTTTCCTCAGTTTCAGCAGTAATTGCTAATATTAACGCATTTTTAAACGCCTGAGCCGGTGTTTTAATCGGATGTTGTAAATTATCTAGCATATTTTTCTCCATTATTACTTGATTTAACATATATCTGATAATATCCTATACATGTCAACAAAAAATATTTGAGGCACAAATGAAAATAGAAGATTTATATTGTCCAGCATGTGACGGAGATGGGTTCTACTACGTCGATGACCCCAAACCGCAAGGCTATAACCGTGACGTCGGATACCTGGAAGAAAAAAAACAAACATGCGATATATGCAAAGGCACCGGGGTCAAAGAAAATAATTCAGTAGAAGTTTAAACCCGTTGCAGCTAATATGGTCGTAATGGTAAAAGATGACGACATACACCTTAATTCTGATGCAATCGAAGCCGCCGATATATACGAAGAAGCATTGCAAGAATGTATCGAACATGGCCTGGACCCAAGAGCCGTGTTTCCAGCCGCGCTGACCACGGTCCTTATCGGTCTATTCGAAACATCCAACTCAGATAAAGACGCCCTATATGTGGCAAACCAATGTATCGCAAACGCAATGGTCGTAAAAACCCTAGAAAAGGCAGTAATTCATTGAAACTAAACTTTGTACCTTTTGCAGAAGATAAAAGATTAATAGATGTAACACTGTCCCGGAAAAAATTAGAAACGGAAATGGATGATATCATTTGGGAACAAGGGGCCAATGATCCGCGCCTGGCATACCTCGTCCACGAAATACAAATGCTTCGGGAATTAGAAAAACAAGGAACAACAAATGATTAAACTTCAACACATTAAAAAAGATCAAGGTAAACCAGACTGGCGCTACATCATGCCTAATAAAGATCAAGTAGACATTCTCGTAGATCGAAGCGGTAAAAATAATAATTATACAGTTACACTGCCAGCGCCCCACGGAACTAAAACTTTCGGAAAAATGGCCGCACTACGCAAATATCTATTTGAAAACTTCGAAATGTGATAAACTATTAATATTGCTCCAGACTGGCTCCGTGGATACCAATACTCCTATTTTGGCCCACGGAGCTTTTTTGTTTCACGTGAAACATTTTTAACTTTAAGTTACTATCCGTAAGTCATTGATTTTAAAGGATAAATTAACTTATAGGTGTGACACTATGTCGCATGTAAATATTAGTAATAAAATGCTAAACTATAAGTAAGCCAAAAAGTGATTCGCTTTTTGGGAATACGCTATTTGAAATCGTTAAGTGCTCATCGACTAGGGCCCAGGGCCCGATCATGTCATTTTGTTAATTATCAAAATTGGTAAGGAGAAAAACCAATGAGTAATAAATTTAATTCAAACAAAGAGTATTTTGTTATTTGGTTTGGACCGATGGGAACAGGAACTTTCTTTCGATCCAAAAATGAAGACCTTGTAACCGCAGTCGAAACTTGCGCCAGGTGGGTCGCTGATGATTGGGCTTCCACCTACAAAATCGACGGAGAAAAAATAACCTTGGTTGCCTTCGATGTTACTGACCTGGATAAATGTCAGTGGGATGTAAGTGATGTTTGGACTTTCGATGAAAACGAAAACAGAGTTAATCTGTTTGAAAACGGTTATTTAATTGAACACTTTCAATTCTATATGCCGAAGAAAAGACCTCATCAAAGAACTTACTTTACAAATCGATGTCAGAAAGAACTTAATAAATCTGTAACCGAAGCTGTTAATAAAAGAGCTCAAATGGAAAAAGCGCACTATTATAAATTTCTCGAAAGAACCGATAAAACGGTAAAACGCTTTTGGGAGTACCTGGATAATGTAAAATAAATCACGCCCCGGGGGCCACGGTCCTCGGGGCTTTTGTTTCGCTTATTATATATACGGCTCCAGAAAAAAAATTAATAAAAAACTTTTTCAAAACACCGTAACCAGTGTAACCATGTAACTTTTCTATATTTATTATTATATACAATACCTTATCAGTTACATAAGTAGTTACACTCCTTATACCAAGATGTAACCTTAATCGAAGAATGTCGTTATGGGGGGGTGGAAATAAAAAAAATAAAAAAGTTTTTTTCTGGCTATATATACAGAAGGGTTTACAAACTCGGATAAATAGTTTTATCGTGCATTTACGAATATTTATATAGGAGAAAAACCATGCCTAACCAGGATCGTTTTGTTGTCCCAGCCGAGGGCAAAAGTGTATCAACCAGGAAATATAGAAAGAAGTGGGAGCCCGAAGATAAACCTTTGAATCGCCGGGAAGAGCTTTTTGTTAAAGAACTTGTTGCGAAAGATGGTCAAATCACTTTGAGGGAAGCTGCTGTAAATGCTGGCTATCCTGTTAAAAGTGCCCATGTCCGCGCTTCAGAGCTTACTAACCCAAATGCTTCACCTCATGTTGTTAAAGCGATTCGAAAGTATCGTAACGAATTAGATGAAAAATACGGCGTAATGTACAAACGGCATTTAAGAGACTTACAATTAATAAGAGACGCAGCAATGGAAAAGGGTGCTTTTTCAGCCGCTGTGCAAGCTGAGTACAGGCGAGGTCAGGCCCAGGGTGATATTTATGTCAATAAATCTGAAATACGCCACGGTACTATCGACAGTATGTCAAAAGAAGAGGTTCTAAAAGCAATTGCGGAGATTAAGCAATATGAACCAATCACTATTGACGTTACACCTGAAAGAGTTGAAGACGAAACGAAAGAAACGCGCCGGGCGAAGAAGCGAAAGCGGCTTCTGGGGACAGTTGAAGAACCAATTGAAACAAAGCCCCCGGAATTGGACGGCCACGAGAATTGAAAGCTGGGCTAGTGCCGGTTTCCCTGATGTTTTTTTATGTGATGAATTTGGATATTTTCACACATTAGAGCTCAAACACACTTTTACGGATAAAGTGGACTTAAGTGCTCACCAGGTAAGCTTTCACGCCCAGCATAGTCATTCAAGTAGTTGGATTTTGGTAAAGCGTGAATATGTGAACAAAAAAGGTTTATATCTTTTTTTGTATCATGCCAGCCAGGCCATAGATGTAAAATTAGAAGGGCTCAAAATTGACCCGGTCTTTCAATCGGAAAATTGGGAAAACTGGGAAAACATTTTTGAATGTATAGCCCCAAGTAATGGAATTAAAAATGCTGTTTTTGATAGAATACATAATGAATAAATTTCAAAAAAAACTTGATGTAGATGAGGAATTAAAAAAACTTCGGGACCGGCAAGAAAAATAAACGCTTGCATTTACTGTTTATCCTATGTTACTGAAATTTACGTCAAGTTAATTAGGAGTTAAACAAATGACAAATACACCAACATATGAAATTGAAACCAAGTTCTTAAAAACAGCCATGTTATATTCCGCGCGTAGTGAGGCCCGGTATTATTTACAAACAGTAGCGATATTTAAGAGAAAAGATTTTATTAGAATTGTCGCCACCAATGGCCATATTTTATTTTGTGCAATGCAAAAAATTGAGCCTGATTATAATAATCGTTATGATAAAGATTTTGATAAGCTTATTCCCTTGGATGAATTAAAAAGATCTTTAACCGGTTATAATAAAAACTTTGCTTCAACTCTTAGATTAGATATGACCCCAGGCAATCCGGATATTGTATTAAACGGCTTTTCATTTAAAGAAACTGAGGGCACCTACCCGGACATTACCCGGATTATTCCAGAAGAGATTTCAAACGAAGTAGCCCAATTTGATACAAAGTATTTAGACGTGCTTCAGAAAAGCTGTAAAGCTTTAGAAGTTAGCACCAACGGATCTAAAATTTATCACAACGGCAATAACCCGGCTTTGATTAGTTTTGGCCTGGAAAATTGTTTTGCGCTGTTTATGCCAGTTCGTCCGGGCGCTGTTCATAATGTAAAAGATACTACTCTCGTATCTCAAATAAAAGATATTGCCGGCTGTACTGGGCCAGCTGCACAATATTCAAAAAAAACAAAAAACGCAGCATAGGGGCATAAATAAAAAATGAGAGAACAAAAACTAATTGATGCTGTACTAGATCAGATCGCTGACGATGTAAAATCAGAAGACTTTACAGCGATTGAAGAAATGCTTGTAAAGTTTTCAAATAATAAGTTTGAACCGCATAAAATTTTAAAAGGTTATTTAAAGGAGCTCTAAAATGTTAGATAATTACAATTTCGCTGTTGCCGTTCCTGGCGATCATTACATTTACAACGCTTTTAAAACTAAGGCCGAAGCCGAAAAAGTAGCCCAGGAAGCAAAAAAAGAAAATAACCGGCCATATGAGGTGATTGACGACTTGTCCAAATTTTGGCAAGCGGCCCGGAAAAAGTTTTTGTCCGGCCCGGAAAAGATAGACGCGGCCAGGTATTGGGAATTGCTGGAAGTTTTGCCCCCATTACAGCAGATGGATTATAACGGCGTAAATGTTTTTTGTATGTGCGAATTTTCCTGGGACGACGTCACAACCCAAGTAGGCCAAATAGTTCACGACGGCGTTTATTTATATGCTACCAAGCCGGTGGTTTTTAATGACCGGGAAACGTATTTAACCCGGGTTGAAATACTCCAGGTTAATACTTAATTGACTATTACGAAAATTTACTATTTATTAAAGGCGCGGGAAAACCGCGCTTTTTTTATTTAAGGGAGAAAAACCAAAAATGACAAAATTTATAAAAACAGCGGCAACGCTGGATAATATTGACGATATCAGAAAAGAAATCGATGAATTAATTTCAAAAATATATCACGGTAACCGCCGGGCAAATGACATTATCTTCCAAGGTTTAAGAGATATTAACGATTTAAAATTACATATTACCGCTATTAATAATCAAAGTGATAAAATCATAGAAGTAATTAAAAAAGAAATATTGGAGCAATCATAATGGAAAAAGCAAAAAACAAATTTATACATACGCCGGAAAACTGGACCGAATTAGAAACCAGGATTAATCAACTTCCAGATAGTGAAAAAGCCGTTGCGGCAATTTATGCCGGTATGGCCTGGAACCTGGCTTGTGATGTAGCCGACGGCGAATTTACCCGGTCAACCGCTGGACGCCCGCCAATGTATTTAAACGGCACAGCAAAGGTAATTGCCTTTGCACCATACAAAGGCCGGCTTTCCGACGAATACGCAATCCTGGCATATTGGAAAGATAACAGCCCAGCGCACCCCTACGTTGTTGCTCACTGGTCCCCAGTATCCGGGAAATCCTGGAACTGGGGCGATTATTGCGAGAGTTACCAGGAAGCATTAAACGCGTTCTATTTTAAAGCCGGTATCAATACCGCTGTTGAAACGGGGTAAAAATGAAAAATATTACTAGGCATAGCGGCAAGCTTTTAATTCTTAAACGTTTAAAAAGTAGCACTATGGGTAATCCAAAATTTTTATGTTTTATATGCGACGAAGCAAAAACTGGTTTTTCTTTTGTTACAAAAACTAATTCGTCTCATGGTTACTCAATTCAAAATTATGAAAACAAAAATGTTATTGTGGAAATTGGTGCGTATCGCAATAATGCTACGCTACACACGATTAAAGAAATGAGCGCTAATTAAACGCCCCAGCAATAACCAAAACCAGGCCCGGCCAGTGTAAAGCTTGCCGGGTTTTTCTTTGCCTACTCCAGGCGCGTTATATCGGCCCCAGCGCATAATAATAAATTACAGTAAATCCGGCCGGGCCTGGGCCCGTGCATCCTGGTCCCAAACATACCGGCCCGGAACCCAGCGCCCCGGCGCGTTGCCGGCGGTCCCTGGTCCCTGGTCCCTGGCGATTTTTACTGCATTAATTTTTCCCGGCCGGTGGCCCAGCTGGCCCGGATTATTGCCCAGCTGGGCGGGTTTTATGGCTGGCGGTCCCTTTTTTAAGGCCCAGGGGCCCCGGGCCCAATTGAGGCTAAAACGTAGCAAAATCAATGGATTATAGGCCAAAAAAATCAGCCAGGGGCCCCGGCTGTCTAGCGGGCGCTAGGACCATGTTCGTCACAAATATTACAAAATTAAAATAATATGGTATAAAGGGTCCGTGAATTGTTTCACGTGAAACATTTTACACTTTGTCTAACGACTGATATGATCTTAGATAATTGTATACAAAAACTTGTCAGGGGCCCCAGGACTATGGTTGAATTTGCAGAAGAAAATGATCGTTTGTTGAAGCTTCAATACCGGTTGGCAAAAATCGAGCAAAAGGAACGTTCACACAATAATTTTTTGACGTTTGTCAAATCTGTGTGGCCGGAGTTTATTGCAGGAAACCACCATAAAATAATTTCTGAGAAATTAGAGAGGGTGGCCCGGGGCGAATTAAAGCGTTTGATTATCAACATGCCGCCGAGGCATACGAAGTCGGAGTTTGCATCGTTTTTGTTTCCGGCTTGGATGATGGGCAAGAACCCAAACATGAAGATTATTCAAGCAACGCACACTACGGAGCTTGCCGTGGGCTTTGGTAGGAAGATCAAGAATCTTTTGGAGCGAGAGGATTACCAAGAATTGTTTGACGTTCGGCTTGCGACAGATTCGAAGGCTTCTGGCCGTTGGGACACGGACCGTGGGGGGATGTATTATGCTGTTGGTGTGGGATCAAACTTAGCGGGTAGGGGTGGTGATCTTGTTATTATTGACGACCCTCATTCGGAACAGACATTAATGTCGTCGAATGGTTTTGAGGATGCTTGGGATTGGTACACTGGGGGCCCCCGTCAGCGTCTTCAGCCTGGGGGCAGTGTTGTATGTGTTATGACGCGCTGGCATGAGAAGGATTTAACGGGTCAGCTTATTCGTTCTCAGGCTAGAGATCCATTAGCGGATCAATGGGAGGTTGTGGAGTTACCTGCGATTATGCCGAGCGGGGGTTCTTGTTGGCCGGAGTATTGGCCGACGGAAGAGTTAGAGCGTGTGAAGGCTTCGATACCGCCGAGCAAGTGGAATGCTCAGTATCAGCAGGACCCGACGGGCGACGACAACAGTATTTTGAAGCGGGAGTGGTGGCGCATGTGGGAGGAGGGCCCGGTTCCTGCTTTAGAGTATGTGATACAGAGTTACGACACTGCGTTTTCCAAGAAGGAGACTTCTGATTATTCTGCGATTACGACGTGGGGTGTATTTCGTCCAAAGGATGAAGGGGCCCCAGCATTAATACTTTTGGACAGCAAGAAGGGGCGGTGGGATTTTCCGGAGTTAAAGGAGGTTGCTTTTGAGCAGTATGAGTTTTGGGACCCGGAGACGGTTATAATTGAGGCGAAGGCGAGTGGGACGCCTTTGACGCATGAGTTGAGGAATATGGGGATACCTGTTGTGAATTTCACGCCTAGTCGTGGTAATGACAAGGTTAGCCGGGCGCATAGTATTGCGCCATTGTTTGAGTCTGGGATGATTTGGGCTCCTGACGAGCAGTGGGCGCATGAGTTAATTGAGGAGTGCGCGGCTTTTCCGAATGGGGAGTATGATGATTTGGTTGATAGCACGACGCAGGCATTGATGCGGTATCGGCAGGGTAATTTTGTTTCGTTGCCCACGGACGATTGGTCTGTTGACGAAGACAGCGGGTTACAATTGCGGGCATATTACGGATAGGGTTTGCGTGCGCGAAGTTTTGTTGGTATGCTGCCAGCAACTTTTGGAGGATTTGTTATGATGCGCAGTGACATGCCGAAGCAGGTAATGGCTTATAGGAATGGCGGGGGCATACCGTCGTTGGCTACTGTACCGATGAGCACTGAGATTAGGGGGGAGCCTCACCAGCTTTCTTACATTACGCCCTTTGAGGCGGAGATGTTACGCGGGATGGGCGGTTCTGGGGCCCCGGGCCCTGGGGGTATTCCTCAGTACGCTGGTGTTTATGAGACACTATTTGGTAAACCGTTTAGTCAAACGGCAGTAGGCCGGGCATTGGGGATGAATAATCCACCCCCTGGACATCCTGAATATAATACAACTGCGTCACTTCCCTCTACAAACCAAGCTGTTCAAATAACAACTTCGGAGAGGTCTAATTCTGGTGGCAATAATTCTAGTGGAAATAACCTTTCACCTTCGGGTACGCAAATTTTTGCAGACGGGAGTTATTTTGATCCTGCCACAAATACTTATATTAAGCCCGATGGAACGTTTACTAGTCCTAATCCTAATAGTGGGGGCGGCAATCTAGAATACTTTACTGACGAAAATTTAGTGTCACTTGGAAATTCGTTTAAGTATGGCGATGATGCTACTAATCAGACTCTTATAAATAATATGAGTGATAAAGGTGTCTTAGATAATTTTATAGCGGTTAATACCGCCGCAGGAAACGATCTTTCGTACATAGATAATCTAAATGAGATCACAAGTGTGTCTACGCCTGGAGTTACTTCTGTGTCTACGCCTGGGGTTACTTCTGTGTCTACGCCTGGGGTTACTTCTGTTGCTTCTCCAACAAATTTTACAAATGATTCAATAGCTGCTGTACCTGATTTTACGGGATATGCGCCGATAGTGCCGTCGGTTGCGTCTGCGGATGGAATAATGGGATTAGATTCGGGTCAAGGTAGTCCTTTTGTTTACACGGCGTATATGCCTGAAGCTTACACGCCGGCAACGGGCTCCTTAGTTTTACCGCCGTTGGGGTGATTTATGGCTGAGTATGACAGATATATAAACCTACCTGGTTTTGATAATGTAAATCGTGCGCTTACTTTATTAAACGTTCCTGTTGATCTTTACCGTCAAGGAGACGGGTCTGTTGATGCGATTGTTAATCCTGACGATCTTCCAATGCGGGAGCGAATTGGTAGGGGTATTGAATCTTTAGTCGGCACGGCGGCTTATGGTGCGGGCCCTTTAATTGGAAAACTCATGGGCCAAAAGGCGGCGCAAGCAATTCCTGAAATTTTTACGGGTTTTAGTGGTCCGCAGGCGGCGGAAGAGGTTGTTAAGGATGTTGTACAAGATCCAGGCCGACGGAAGTTTATCGGGGGAGTAGCAGCCGCGCTTCCTGTAGCCGCATTAGCGCCTGATCTTATTACGGATGTTGCCACGCAGGTAGCGAAACGCGGCCCAAGGGGCCCTGTAACTAGTATTTTTACTTCATCTGCGGCTAATATACGAGAATTAAAAAGGCAAATTCAAGATCTTCAAGAATTAAAAGATGACATTGATTTCAGAGACAATCCAAATGAGACGCCGGCGCTTACGAAAGAATTAGAAGACCAATATGTCCAGGTAGGCAGGGATCAAGGTGGCATTGAAAAAGAACTAAGGGATGAATATAGCGAAGTTTTTGAGATGCTTAATGATGATCCGGTCTTAATTAAGAACGCGCCGGATGATGATTTAGAGTTTGTTTTAGAAAATGTTTACGAGGACGATGTAGATCTTTATGATGTTGTAACGGGTTTAAACCTCGAAAACGATATGTCTGAAGTTATTGCTGCTGAGATAAAAAAAAGAAAATTACATTTGCAAAAAGACAAAAATGGGGTTGATAAGTATCCTTATGCAAAAATTTTCATAGAGGATTATACAGAGGTAAATCTTGGCCCTATTTCAATGCCTCTTCCTAATGTCCCTTTAAAAATGGTTGATGACGGGGAGGGATTTAAGAGTTTTGAAACAAAAATGCCTCTATCTGAAAAACTTGTTCGCGGTTTAACTGGTGAACCTCTTTCGTATGAAGAT
>Ga0209337_1003064_pt1 | contig 11799 bp, 14 predicted proteins | sample LinPmetageLP53_FD_184044 | JGI IMG/M metagenome (GOLD analysis project Ga0209337, IMG submission 184044) | Marine viral communities from the Pacific Ocean - LP-53 (SPAdes) (version 2) | ecosystem: Environmental > Aquatic > Marine > Oceanic | place: Pacific Ocean | collected 2010-02-08 | reverse complement strand
CTGCTGGAGCTGTTGCAGACTTCGCGGTCTTCGACGCCCAAGAGCAGCGGCTGTCCAATCTGATCCAACAGTTCCCATCGCTTCAGAACCCGGTGACTGAGTTCCTGGCTGCCGACGAAGACGACACCGAGATCGAGGGCCGTCTCAAGAACCTTATGGAAGGTGGAATCCTGGGCGGCATGATGGAGCCCTTTATCATAGGGCTTCGGTCGCTGCGTAACGCCCGGAAGGCTAAGGCTTCTGGGGGGAACCCAGACGAGGCGTTACAGAAGAGCTGGGAAGCTGAACAGGCCCGACAAGATATTAACTCTCCTATGAGAGATGGGTTTCCAACCCGAGAATATGGCACTGAACTGATAAATATCAAAGACAAGAGTGGACGATCTGCTCAGCCCACGACTGTAGATGAGTTACTTGAATCGGTTGAGGGTGATAAAGAATTCGGATCACTGGCCCGGCAAATCCGTGAAGTGGCTGATGAAGGCTCTCTGGGTGTTCGTGTAAAGGTTGAGGGAGCCCGCCGTGAAAGTTATCGGCCGGGTGATGGTGCCTTTCTTGATGAGCGTGTAACGCTTCGACCTCAAACTTCTGCCTCCGGCGCTATTCACGAAGTAGTCCACGCCACTACGTCAATTAAAGTAAACAACGCTTTGATGGCTGTAGACGAAGGAATTGGGCATCCAGGCTTTGGCGGCCAGACCGCAAAAACCGGCGAAGCATACCTAGCGGGTCTACGGGAAGCTGTTCAAAACCCAAGTCTAACCAAACCTGTTCGACGACTTGTTGAGTCTTACTTAAGAGTTGTTGATGAGAAGGGGCTTGCAGATCAACTCGGAGCATTAAAGAAAGACAGCGACACTGTTGGTATAGCCAACCAAGCTGATGCTGTTTCGGACGCTGGCATGCCTTACGGCATGGGGAACATTGACGAGTTCATGGCGGAAGCCTTTAGCAACCGCGAGTTCCAAGACCTTCTCCGGTCTATCCCAGTTCAAGGGGATAAAAACCTGTTCACCACTTTGATGGATTCAATCAAAGAGATATTAGGCATCCCCCCTAAGTCAAATGAAGCTACCCTGCTTGATCGTGTTGTGTCGGATACCGAAAGCGTTATGCGGGCACCTCGTGAAGAGTTAAGCCGGAATCTAGCTGGGACGGGTAAGTTGAACGCTCCGCGTCCTGATCCATCCACTGGGGCATCCGAACAGATCGCCAAATCCCAGAAGAAGGTGGACAACTACGCTGCAAAGATGGAGAAACAGCACGGCCCCGAATGGCGAGAAAAGATAACGCCCAGTCAGGCCAAGTATTTGGGAACACTTGAAAAAGCTGCGGACCCTAACGTCTTTAAAGATGAGTCTGGTATTCCCGCAGGAGCAAGGTCTCCCGGAGGTAAGCCCTACGTCGATCAGAAGGGCGTTCGACGGCGGAAAGAAAAGGGCTTCCCTTACAACCTTGATCGCCATTCGGATCGAGTAGGAGCTGATAAGGCTCTTGAAGCCCAAGTTCGCTCAGCATCCCCAGAGGTCCAAGCCGAGCTGACCCGAATAGATAAGTTGACTGATGATCAAATCAGGTCGATGGCAGAGAAGACCAACGAAGAATTAGGGGCTCTTGGGGCGGGTAGGTTCTCTAATCAAAGACTAGATCACCTCGATAGCACCGGCCAGTTAAAAGAAGTAATTGCCCAGCAGAACGTCCTGCGGAACGCCCACCAGCAATATACGGATCTGGTCGATGATTTACACATGAAAGCTAAGGGCGGAACCGACGAAGATGTGGTCCGGTTTCTGTTGGTGCAGCAAGAGGCTGAGCATGTCGGGGTGTTGGTCAAACGTAACCAAGAAAAGATTGGCCAAGCCCTCGCAGCCCAGCGGATAAAAGGCACCGATATGCTGCCTGAGCGGGACTTGATTCCGAGGGAAGTGCTGGACGGAGCCGATCCCAAGTTCGTAAATGATGTTCTGTCTGAGTTGGGCGGAGGTGATAGAGCCCGTGGACGCATGAAAGTCGAAGATACGATTGCTAAGTATCAAGCTATTCGAGACGCTCAAGGCTCAGGAGCCGCCTCCAAATACCTCCAAGACAAAGCCAAGTATTCCGAGATGCTTGTTGAATACTGGATCAACTCGATCCTGTCGGGCCCATTGACCCATATGGTCAACATGACCTCCAACACAATCAACACTCTGTTCCTGCCATTCGAGCGGGCGTTGGGCCATGCGGCCACGTTCCAGTTTGGCCAGGCAGGTAAAGAGCTGATTGGGTCTTACATGCACCTTGCCAGTCAGTTCCAAGACGCCATGAGTGCGGCTTCTGGAGCGTTCAAGAACTGGGGGGATGATCTAGACAAGATAGGCGTCGTGGACACTAAGCAAGGCTACGACCGTTCAATTACATCTCAGAATCTGCCGGGATTATCCAACACCATCGGGGGGGCAGCTGTCAACTGGATGGGCAAGGCCCTTAACATGCCTAGCCGTTTCCTTATGGCTGAAGATGCTTTCTTCAAGCACCTGAACTACCGAGCAATGGTTCGTGAGGGTCTGTTCAAAGAAGGTGCTGCTGCGGGGAAGACGGGCACTGAACTGGCCCAGCACGTCGAAGAGGGCCTCCAGAAGATGATCGTGGACGGCCAGCACTACACCTACAAGACAGTGCGGCTAGGGGCTGAGAAGCGTGCGGCAGATCATCCACTTATGTCTCAGATTAAAGATCCAGCCGAACGCCAAAAGGTTCAAAAGAAACTTATCCGCCGATACATGGATGAAGACTGGAATCGCCACGTCGATCCTGACACTGGTGAGAACGCACGCAGCGTCTTGGCTAAACAAGCCCTCCAGTACGGTCGAGATGTGACCTACACCCGAGCCCTGGATGACCCTGATCGCAGTGCGTTGGTCAAGGCCACCGGCAAGTACAACAAGCTGGTGAATGATGTCCCGCTGATGCGGCTGATTACGCCGTTCGTTCGGACGCCTACCAACCTGCTGTCCTTCTACCTGAACAGGACTGTAGGAGCCTACGCCGACTTGGCCAAGATGGGCTACAAAGGCACCGTCAAGTACATCAAAGCGGGCAACAAAGAGATGGCGGACGCGGTGGCCAAGGGCGGTCCCTCGAAGGCCGACGTGCTTGGCCGGTTCGCCACCGGCAACATGCTGATGTTCGGAGCAGGCATGGCATTCCACGCTGGTACTATCACCGGCGGTGGGCCCAAAGACCCTGCACGGCGTAAGCAGCTTGAGGCCACTGGCTGGCAGCCCTACAGCTTCCGGGTCGGCAACGAGTGGTACAGCTATCGCCGCTTCGATCCCTTTGCCTCCTTCTTCGGAACCATTGCGGACTTCAACGAAGCAATGGCTGAGTCCGATGGTGCGGATCAGCAAACCTTCGAGGCCATCATGGGAGCAGTTGTCAACGCTGCTGCACGAAACGTCACCAACAAGAGCTACCTGACGGGCATGGCCCGGATATCTAACGTCCTGTCGAACCCTGATCGCTATGGGTCTGCATACATTGAAAGCACCATCGCTTCGATGACTCCGTTCTCCTCACTGGCATCACAGACCATTGGAGCCTCAGAGCATCAGAAGGAAGTGCGGGGAATCGTGGACGCTATCCGAACCAAGTACGGCCTCACGTCTGAGACTGACCTTGAGTTCATGGGGATCACTACCCGAGTGGAAGACCGACGCAACCTCTTCGGCGATAAGGTCGAGAAGGCTGGTGTCTTGGCTCCGTTCCCGATCCACTACACAGAGATCAAGGACGATATTGTCATGGATGAGTTGAACACCTTGGGTCGCCAGAATGCCTTCTCGCCCCCAGCTAAGATATTCAACTCAATGGACTCCACTGCCTACACCAACTCCAAGGGCCAGACCCTGTACGACCGCTGGTTGGAGCTGCATGGATCTGTGCGACTCAATGGTCGGACATTGAAGCAGGCAATGAAAGACACGATCAAATCCCGGAAGTATCAGAACCTTCCGCTTGAAGACTTCGAGGGCATTGAAAGCCCCCGTGTCGGTGAGTTGCGTAAGCTCATCCGGCGATACAGATCATTGGCTAAGGAGCGGGCACTCGCTGAGTTCCCGGAGGCTAAGGCCATGAACGACCGTAACACCAAGATCAAACACTATAGGAGAGCTGGTCGCGATATCCAGTCTCTGCTGGATTACTGAGCCTGAGGTAACACATGCCCATCACCTATAACATCTACACGGCAACTGCGTCCCAGACGAACTTTGCTATTCCATTCTCTTACATCGACACTACGCACATCAAAGTGCAAATCAACGGCACCGAGACATCGACCTTTACTGTGGTTGGGTCCAACGTAGTCTTGGACTCTGGGGCCACAGTAGGCGATCAAGTCAGGCTGTATAGACAGACTCCAGGCCGTGAAGCCTCCGCCAAAATCATGCTCGTTGACTTCCAAGACGGATCGGTCCTGTCGGAAGCGGAACTCGACAAGGCATGCCAGCAGTTGCTCTTTCTGGCCCAAGAAGCTGATGAGACCGGGGCTTCAAGCCTTCCGGTCGATTGGGACGGAAACTACAGTGCGGGTGCCAAGCGGATCAAGGATCTCAGCACTAACGTGACTGCTGATCAAGACGCGGCTACCAAAGCTTATGTAGATGGGCAGACTTTGTATGGGGGCGCGGTCACACTTCCACAGTCCTGGGCTTACCTTGGAGGTGACAGTGGCTGGTCCAGCTTAGGAAGCAATAATTACCAGCTGACTCTCACAAGCCCTACGCCTAACAGTGCAAATTCAGACTTGTTCGTGGTGTCGATCAATGGGCTGACCCAGCGTCCAACGACTGACTTCACAGTCACCGAGCTTGGCGGAGCCTACATCCTTAAAATCTTAGGATGGGCTGACAAAGACAGCTCTGATGTCATCAACGTCATGAACTTCGGGGCAGCTCGAAACTGGATTGATCAGCCTCTTAAAGGTAACACAGCGTCTGACGTAGCTTTGACTGTACAGCGGCACACGGATGGTCAATCAGCCAACTTGCAAGAGTGGGTTACAGAGGCGGCTAGTCCTGTCGTCTTGGCTTCGGTCAACGAAGACGGGGATGCGGCCTTTGTTGATGTGACTGCTTCAGGAGCGGCGGCCGTTACGGGGAACACAACGGTCGGCGGGACTCTTGGAGTCACCGGGGCATCTACGCTTAGTGGAGGTGTGTCGGGCAACTTGAACTTGCTGACAGGCGTGCTTCAACAAGCTGGGACTCAATCCTTAACGGTGCGTCAGATTGTTACGGCTACTAAAGGGTCGGGAATAGCGACCAGTGGAGAGGCTGTTGACCCCGGTAGCGTCGGCTATCGAGTGGGCTACCACATAACAATCACCCCAAAATCAGCGTCTTCTAAACTGCTCTTCTTTGGAGCGGGCGGTATTAGAGTTGCAAATATGGCAATTAATAAGAATTATTACATTGCTTGGTTTTTAACTACCGGGGAATCCGCGAATGGTAATGGGGGCACTTCCGATGGAACACGGGTTACGCCAAATTCTTGGTTGGTCCACGCCAATGGAGACCACTCTGCACTAGGCACCCCTTTTCATTCTTTAGCCACTCAGTACATCTTAGACTCTGGAAACACAGACGCTCGAACTTACAACTTGGTGGCTAACCTTCCATACCACTCAACTGGTATAGAACTATGGGGTAATCCGAGTGATAACGCGGGCTGGCATGACAGCACCGCAGCGCCCGACATCCATTGCATCGAACTTGGGTAATCCCAGAAAAGAGAAATTACATGGTTACATCACTTCCTAAGTCCGCCATCTCTGGGCTTGCTACTTCTGACAGTCCTGTATTTGCTGGGGTAAACGTTGGCGAAGATACCTTGTCGGTCTACGACGAGGGCACTTGGACCCCAGTTATGAAGATCGGGTCAACAACAATCTCTACATCTACCAGCCACGCGAAGTTTACCCGTATCGGTAACGTCGTCTGTTTCTCTGCATACATTGCATTCAACAGGGGCACCAATACCGGTAATGTCACAATCACCGGGCTTCCGGTGGCTGCATCGGCTTCTGGCGTCTCCACCCTGACCGCTCTGTGCGGCAACGCTATAAATGCAACTAATCTTGTTGGCTTAGTATCGGCATCGGGTTCTACGATCTCACTGCACGTCAACTCCGCCGCAACTGGCGGAAGCCAGGCCAACTTCACAGATACCCACATTGCCGCAAGCACGGCCACTTCCATCAACTTCTCAGGCTTCTACTTCGCATAAGGTTTCCAATGGAAGACACCAAAGACATTCTCTTGGCCCTTGGCCGTTTGGAGGGCAAGGTGGAGTCTCTGCTTCACATGCAACGCTCTCATGCCGAAGACATGGACCGTCTCGACAAACGTGTCCGGCTGCTGGAGCAGGGGCGGGCTGCCTTACTTGGCGGTGCCGCCGTCGTCGGCTCAATAGCCGCTACAGTAATCTCATGGATATTCAAGGAGTGGTCCTGATGAAAGAAGACCTCACTGACCTGTTGGTCAATATTCACAAGTCACTAGCCCAAGAGCTGCTGGCCCGGATTGAGTCTGGTCAGGCCACGGCTGCTGAACTGTCAGCGGCCATCAAGTTCCTGAAAGACAACGGAATTGACTCGGAGGCTAAGAGAAGCGAGCCGCTTATGAACTTGGCGGCTGTACTGCCCTTTGACCCCGACGCCTCTATTGAGGAGGCGGGTTAATGGCTGAGTACCAAGGTCGCAAGGTCACTTTGAATAAGCCTCTACGAATTTCAAAGGGTGAGCCGGGACATGGCCGAAAGAAGTCTAAGGTCTTCGTCAAGGACGGAGACAAAGTAAAGAAGGTAATGTTTGGTGATCCCAATATGAAGATCAGGAAGAACGAGCCTGGTCGGCGAAGTAACTTCAGGAAGCGTCACCGCTGTGACAACCCTGGACCAAACACAAGCGCACGGTATTGGTCTTGTAAGGCTTGGTAATGGACCCACGACTCAAAGACTTTAGAAACTTCCTCTACCTTGCTTGGGAACATCTAAGGCTTCCGTCGCCGACGCCTATTCAATATGACATTGCTGACTACCTTCAGAACGGCCCCCGCCGTGTAGCCATCCAGGCTTTCCGGGGAGTAGGTAAGTCTTGGATCACTTCGGCCTTTGTGTGCCACCAGCTCTTGTTAGACCCTTCCAAGAACATCTTGGTGGTGTCGGCCAGTAAGCAACGGGCGGATGACTTCTCTACGTTCACGCTTCGGCTGATCGAGGAGATGCCGATCCTCCAGCACCTTAAGCCCCGTGAGAACCAACGGAACTCAAAGATCGCATTTGACGTAGGGCCTGCTCCTGCGAGCCACGCTCCGTCTGTTACGTCCCGTGGAGCCCAGTCCCAGATCACTGGGCAGCGTGGGGACTTGATCATCGCTGATGACGTTGAGTCCCTGAACAACTCGGCAACTAGTGGCATGCGTGACAAGCTCGTCACCAGCACCAAAGAGTTTGAGGCTGTCATCAAGCCCGAGGGCCGTATTGTCTTTCTGGGCACTCCCCAGACTGAGATGTCCATCTATGCTTCGCTTCCTGAGCGGGGCTACGATGTCAAGATTTGGCCTGCCCGCTACCCGGACGCCAAGACGGCCAACAACCTTGGGGACCGACTGGCTCCTAAGATCCGAGAGACCATGGAGGCTGATGAGGAGATGGTGGGCAAGCCCACGGACCCTCAGCGGTTTGACGACATCGACCTGATGGAGCGTGAGGCTTCCTATGGGCGTACTGGGTTTGCCTTGCAGTTCATGCTGGACACGTCACTGAGTGATCAGGACCGCTACCCGCTGAAGCTCTCAGACCTTATTGTCATGAACCTCAACCCAGACAATGCTCCTGAGAAGGTTATCTGGGCTGCGAGTCCTGACCTGGTGGATGGCGACTTGCCTAACGTCGGCTTCAATGGCGATAGGTACTATCGACCCATGGTCACTCAAGGCGAGTGGCTGCCCTACAGCGGAGCGGTGCTGGCCATAGACCCCAGTGGACGGGGCCAGGACGAAACGGCCTACGCTGTGGTCAAGATGCTCAACAGCCAGCTGTTCATCCTCGAAGCCGGGGGGTTCAGTGGTGGCTACGAAGAAGAGACCCTAAAGGCCCTATCGGCTTTAGCCAAGAAGCAGAACGTGAAGAAGGTCATCATCGAATCCAACTTCGGTGACGGCATGTACACGTCGCTCTTAAAGCCTGTGATGGCTAAGATATACCCTGTCGAGATCGAGGAAGTTCGCCACAGTATCCAGAAAGAACGCCGCATTATCGACACAATTGAGCCAGTTTTGAGTTCTCACCGCTTGGTCGTAGATCGCCGGATTATCGAGAATGACTACCAATCCACTCAGCACCTGCCGCCTGAGAAGGCCCTCAAGTATCAGCTGTTCTACCAGCTCTCAAGGATCACCAGGCAGAAGGGCTCATTGGTCCATGATGACCGTTTGGATGTCCTGTCGATGGCTGTCGGGTACTGGGCAGAGCAGATGGCAGCTGACCGGGACCGATTAATCAAAGAGTCTCAGAACACCAAGCTCCGAGATGAGCTAGAGAACTTCATGCACAACGCCATCGGAAGACCAAAGAAGCCCACCACATGGATGAACACCTGAATCGCACCCAAGCCATTAGGCTCATGGAACGCTACAAGCAGGCGTACTGTGACCTGGTGGCCAGAGGCTACATCGTCATCGCTACCTACGAGAAGTTCCTCCTCGATAACGCCAGTCACCTGGAGCTAGCTGAGGAGATGAAAGAGATGCTGGCGATGCTCCCCGACGACATCATCGACGGAAGGCCCCCAGAGGGCCCTGAGCCTCCTCCTGAGACCGGTTCACCACCTTGGTAGACTCCCCAGACCCCCAAGGCCCTAAAGCCCCTGAGAGAGCCTGTACGGGCCTCTAAGAGGCAGGGGCCCTCACGGGCCCTAAAAGACCCCCCAAGGGGTAGATGGAAAGAGAGACCAAGATTGACGTAAATCGAGGTAGTTTAACTATAGGAGGGGGCCCCCTATAGACTAATAAGACTAATAAGACCCCCCAAGCCTGAGAAAGACGGAGAAAGGGGGATAGGTGATAAAGACGAAGAAAGTCACCTTAAGTCTCTTAAGTATCTATAAGACTAATTAGCTCATAGGCCCACAGGCCAGAAGGATCAGTCATGGCTGAAAGAACCCATACGCAGACAATTGGAAGGTCTACCACCACCATCAATACCACCGTCAAGAAGGGAACCAACGACACAAAGCGTCGTCCCCGTCGAGACGCTGCTAACAAGCGATTCCACAATCGCATCCACAACTCCAAGTCCTCCGGGCCTATGATGCTCCTGATGGACCCTAATGCCCTTAAGATTAAGAAGATCAAGTGAAGGTTGTCAGGGTCGAATGGCAAGACATCACGGGTCACGATAGACCCTGGTGGGAGCCTGAAGACGCTAAGGGCCTTAGGCCCGCTGTCATTACGTCGATAGGTATCCTCGTCGCAGAAGCTGATGGCTACATCACGATGGCTGGAAGCTGGGAAGACGATGGGGCCCTACTCGGTAACGTCAACTGTATCCCAACAGGGGTTATCAGGAAGATGGAGGTGATCCATGATTACAACACTCCTGACGAGTCGCAGGCTCCTGTGGCCCCGGCTGATCATCATCGTTGATATCACATACTCAACGCTCTGCTAAGAATGACTCTCGATGATCACAATCACGAATGCTCCCCCCAACCGAGGGGAAATAATGAAGAACACGGTTCTCTGGTTCCTTAAGTTCTTCAAGCTCCCGACTGATCTCAACGTCCATGTAGCTGTCCAAAGACATAAGGGCTGCTATGGGACATGCCAGGAGCTTGAAGGGCTTGAGGGCTGGGAGATCACCGTAGATCCAAGGCTGGGACTCAGGGATCTCATTAGTACACTGATCCATGAAATGGTTCATGTGTGGCAATGGGTTAGTGGGTCATGGGAGGGTGATGGAGAACGTGAAGCTGAAAGGCTCAGCGGGCTCCTAACGCCTGTCTTCATGGCCGAATATTTCGACGCAAAAATCTGAATGGGTATATACGCATAGCGTAGCCGCCGATGTCCCCGTGCGGGGCCTCCGATTCGAGCCGCGATTCGATGCCGGAGGGGCCTCGCGTGCCACCGCGGGCCGCCTGATCCGCCGGGACGCCAGCACCACCGCCGATCCGGCACGGACTCCTGATCCGATGCTCGGTCCATCCATCTATCCAGATCAACGACTGAACAATCTGTCCATCTCTCTCTTGAGAGGTGTGCAGATTTATTTCGATTTGTTCTGGTCAGGCTCTTGACAACGGACTGATATGTCCGATGATGATTGCATGCCTGAGTGGAATGGTCCACCGGCATCAGGAGAGCCAACCATGAGGATGAAGCAATGATTTACAAGGGACACCAGATCATGGAGCAATGCACTGTATGGCCGAATGTGGGCAAATCCTACTTCGTCGTCAGGAATGAAGAGACCAAGAAGTGGGTCACTTCTCGAGGTAAACAGGCACGATTCAAGACGGAGGGAGCGACCAAGCAGCACATCGACAAGATCGCCCAGTCGCAGGAAGCCTGAACCGACGACCGTACACCCGCCGCCCTGCGCCCGGGCGGTGGGATGCACGGCCCTCGAGGCCCAAACCACAGGAGTACCAACCATGAACGACCGAACGACCGGAGCCGCACGAGCGGACCGAAACGCCCACTACGCGGCACTGCACATCCTCAAAGTCCAAGTACAAGACCTGACCATGGAGATCCAGCGGTTGATGCTGGAGCGTTGCCAGCAGCCATCGTACAAAGACCCAGAGACCGACGGTCAGATCAAGCAGTTGCAGCGGAAGCGGGACGCCGCGGAATGGGAAGTCGCGTACCACTGGCGGGATCATCTTCGCGACGCCTGACCTAGACGCCGATCACCGACCGACTCCCTCTCGACTGAACCACACCACCACCATCATCAGGAGAACCACCATGCAATACAGAATCACCCACCTCTACAAACTCGCCGCCCAGCACGGCATGCAGGTCACTGAGATCCATCACCGTAGACTGGCCGATGCAAGGCAGTGGGGTGTGATGGTGGGCTGTTCACCACGCGTCCAAACCGGCATCGAGGTCCACAGTCCCGCCTTCCACGCCTTCGAGGTCAGCCCAGACGGCACGCCAGCACTGACCAGTCTGGTGGCCTGCTGGTACGACGACGACTCGTATCGGGGCGTGACCATCGACGATCTCGTGCGGCGGCTCATGGACTACATCGAGTCCGGTCTGGAGCCGATCACCGCATTCGATGACGCCTACCCTGATCCCGAGAACTGGCCGAAGCCATCCACGCCGTCGATCGCCTGACGACCGTACACCTGTCACCCTACGGGGTGGCGGGCTGAACCGGACTCACGTCCCCAAACCACAGGAGTACCACAATGTCTTACATCATCGCCACCGCCATCATCGTGCCCGCTGGCCTCATCATCTGGATCATTCGGAACTGGTCCGACTGGTCCGAAGAGTGTGACGGCGTAGCCCGTCGTGCCAGTGAAGCCAAGCGGAACCACTGAACCCCATTCATCAGGAGAAACCACAATGAATAACGAACCAACGACATACAACTCCTTCGACGACGCAGCCGCCGCATGCCGCCGGTTGGCGGGTCCAGACGGCGAGGTCTACTGTGACGGGATGGCTGTGGAGGCTGAAGAGGAAGGCGGCTGGTCGTTTGTCCCGGTGGACGCCGGAAGCCTATTCATCATCGAACGTC
>Ga0209337_1003063_pt1 | contig 11802 bp, 9 predicted proteins | sample LinPmetageLP53_FD_184044 | JGI IMG/M metagenome (GOLD analysis project Ga0209337, IMG submission 184044) | Marine viral communities from the Pacific Ocean - LP-53 (SPAdes) (version 2) | ecosystem: Environmental > Aquatic > Marine > Oceanic | place: Pacific Ocean | collected 2010-02-08 | reverse complement strand
ATTAAAAATACCTGAAGCAATTTTAGAACTTGGAGCAGGATTTGTTGATTACGCTGCAGACACGGATCTTGTTACTGCGTTAGAAGAAAATTATCCAAAAATTAATGTTACCGATGGTGTTGGTAAATTTGTTGAGATTGCTCTTCAATATGGTGTGCCTTATGCTGGCGCTTTAAAAATAGGCAGTAAACTAGGCGCTATGAAAAAAATGCGCGATGTTGGTGAAGCAACTAAACTTAATGCTGCATCAAGAATAGCAGGAAAAATGGGGTACTACGGTGCTCCTGCTGTCATTACCGATGCCGTTGTAGGGTCTGCTCGTGACGCTACTTTGGGAGAATCTTTTGGTTTATACAAAGGATATGATTCTGCGGTAGAAGGTAAAGAAGGCAGTGATAAAGGAAAAGAAGTTTTAAAACAAAAATTATTGCTTGGAATAGAAGGAGGAATTTTAGGAGGACTTCTTTCTACTGCAACAGGACCTGTGCTCAAAGGAGGATTTACATTAGCAGGTAAAGGAGCCACTGCTGCGGGAAGAATTTTATCTCCAACTATTATTAACCCTTTGCAAAATTTAATAGCTAGACAAGGAGCTGGAACTGTAGTGAGAAAAGCAATGGATTCTATTAAATATGCAAAAGAAAAAATTGCACCTCTTTCTTTGCAGCAATTAAGAATGTCAGACGAAAGTCAATATACTTTAGGAGAAAAAATTAGAGTTATGTTTGGAAAAGTTTTGACTCCTCAAGGTGTTTTAACCAGAGAAATTCAATCTCGTAGAGCAGATATATCGGGACCAATGAGAGCAGTTAAAAACGAGTTAAAAATATTTATACCTGAAATGAATAAACAAACAAAACAAGTTTCTCAAATTATTAAACAAGAAATACATAAAAATGGAAGAGTAACTTCTACAAGAGAAGAATCAATTCTTAGAGATGTTAACAGAGTTTTAAGTGGCGGCGCTGCAAAAGAAGGTGCTCTTAGTTTAAAAGAATTTAGAAAACTATACGCAGACAAAGGAGTAAAAGGAGAACAGTTAGATAATTTAGTTTTTGCAGTAAAAAATATACAGGGCACTAGAAACAGATTAACGCAATCTGTTCTACGAGCTTTTAAAGAAAAAAATATACCACTTTCAAGTACAAAAAAAATAACTGCCGAATTAAATGAGGAAATAGAAAATCTTTTAGTAAGAGACTCAGCAAATTATTTTGCTGCGTTTGATAAAGGAGTTAGTTATAAATTTGTAGGAAAAGAATTTGAAATTAAAAAAAATGCAGCAATAAAAGAAGCTTTTAATGTATTAAAAAAACAAGAAGATGGTCTTGAATTAGCAGCAAAAAATAAAGGAAAAATTTACACAAGGTCAAGTGATGAAATTTTAAAAGAAAATGCAAAAAAACAAATTGGTCAATTGATACGTCAAGCACAATTTCAAAAAAGTGAGGGCTCTTTTTTTCATCAATTAAAAACAGCGAAAGAAGGGTTCACAAAAACTGGAAAAGGAAGTCAAAAATATTACACGACGATATCTGACGAAATGATTAAGGCTAGATTTTTTGGAGAAGGAAAATATTCTTTAAAATTAAAAGATCTTTTAGGAGGAGAATTCGCTCCTTTATCAGGTTTTCAAACTAAGTACATGCAACTAGCAGCGCAATTAGGCAACAAACGTTTTGTAAACAGTCTAGTTAATCATGATAAAGGATTGGGTGCAGCTGTTACAGGTAGAATGGAAAAAATGTTTTTTCAACCTAATGTGGACGTTGCAAAAAAAACAGGAATGAGACCAGATCAAATAGCAGCAGAAGAATCTTTAAATCTTAGACAACAAGTGGCAAAAGAATACAACCTAGACATTAACAAAGTTCCAGAACTAGTTTTGACCGGACCCAACAAATTTAAAGGATCGGCAACAGTAAAAGAAGATACTTTTGGAATTTTTGACGCAATAAACCCACAAAAAGGAAATAAATTTTTTACTACAACTGGAATAGCTAGTAATTTAAATGGCGTTAACACTATAACTGACACGCTTTTGACCATGCCTTTATATAAAAGTTTTTTAATGGCTAAAGGAGGAACTCAAATTGGTAAAACTATACTGAGCCCAGTGACACAAATTCGTAACTTTACATCAGCGGCTTTTTTTGCATTACACAATGGTCATTTTGGAGCTCCATTTGGAAAAGGAGATTTTTCTATAACAGATGTTTTAAAAACTCACGTTAATGAGTTGTTTCCAAATGGAATTGTGAACAATGCCGGTTTACAAAAATTGGCTGCAGAAGCAAGAAGAAAAACTGAATTGGGAGTAACATCAGGAAGTGTGGTTCAGGGAGAAATTAACGATATTCTTTTAGACATTGCTAAAACTAAAAGCAATTATAAGACTACTGAAGGACTGTTCAATTCTATTTATAATAGTAAAAAATTCACAGGATTAAGAGAAAGCACTGAAGGAATAAAAAAAACTGGACAAAAAATTTATGAAAAAGCTAATTTATTTTACACAAAAGGAGATGACTTTTGGAAAGACTATGGTTACAGATTTACTATGTCTCAATTAAATGAAGCTATACCTGATATTAATTCATTAAACACAATCACAGGAAAAAATTACACACAAAGAGAAGTTGCAGAAGTTATAGAAGAAGCACATGTTCATTTATTTAAACGTCGACCTAACATTTTTAAAGAAGGTTTTGAACGTGGCTTATTAAAAAAAGATACAGCTAAAGGTTTATATAAAAACAGAAAAGAACTTATGGAAGAGTTTGCTGCAGAGTATGTAAAAAATACTTACCCAAATTACTCTTATGTTTCTGAAGGAATTAGAAATTTAAGAAGACTTCCAATTGGAAATTTTATTTCTTTTCCTGCAGAGATATTACGAACATCAACTAATTTAGCTGTCTTATCAGGAAGAGAGTTAAGCATAGCAACGAAAAATGAAGCATTGAATTCTGCATTTAGAAAAATGGGGTCTAGAAGATTGCTTGGACAGATGGCAGGATATTCTTCTGGTCCTTTACTCGCAACGTACTCAATGAAAATGTTGGGTATGACAGATGAGCAGTACGAGGCTTTAAGGGAATCTCAAGTTGCAGAATGGAATCAGTATAGTGACCTTATTATGATAGGCAAAGAAAAAGGAAAAGACGGAAATGTTAAATACAAATACCTTAATTTTGCATATCAAAATCCTTATGACTACATTAGGTCTCCTTTGTATAATTTTTTTGGAGAATACAGCGCTACAGGAAAAGTAGGAATGGATCATGAAGATCGTTTTGTAAAATCAGCAATACAAAGTATGTCTTCTTTATTTGCACCTTTTATAGGAGAAGCAATTTTTACTGAAAGATCATTAGATGTACTTAGAGGATCCACAAAAACAGGAAAAAGAATATGGGACACAAATGTTGATGATGCCGGAGATATAATGGTTCGTTCATTTTCACATATGGCAAAAGGTCTCTCTCCCGGAGTGTTTACTCAAGTTGGAAATGTGTCTGAAGCTGTTGCAAAAAACGTGACTCCTTATGGGAAGCAATATGACCTCAGTGATGAATTAGTTGCGTTATTTTCTGGAATTCGTGTGTATGAAGCAGACATGAAAAACAATTTAAATTTTAGTTTAAACAGACATCTTAGATCTGTTCAAACTTTAAAAAGTAGAGCAGGATCACAGATTTTTGCGTCTAATGTGAGCTCAAATACCATAACTACAGCATACAAAGATTATGTTGAGGGGTCTTTTAAAGAACATAATGAAATAAAAAAAATATTAAATGATCTTGAACTTTTAGGGTTTGAGAAAAGATACATAAATAAATTATTTAAAGACAGAAAAGTTAGAAAAGACATAATACAAACGTTAAGGCGAGATCGTTTTGTTCCTCCTAAATGGGAAACGTTTTATAATGATCAACGTTTTGAAAAAATTGCTAAAGAACAAGGAGTATCTAAGAGGCAACTATTTCCAGTAAGAGAGACAAGAAATATTGAAAGGCAGTACCGTAACATGGACCTTCTTCAGTCATTAGACAATGTTCGCAATTTAATAAACATTAAAGAAACTGAAAAAAGAACTGTGGCACAAGGACAAGGGACAACGGCCAGCGGTCCACCGTTAATTACTCCTAGTGCTCAACCGGTGCCAAACAATCAACAAATGTCTGCAATAACAGGAGGAACTGGATTAACTGCAATTGAAACTGCTTTGCTTACTCCTGAAGAGCAAATGATAAGACAAAGAAGCAGAACAGTTTAATATGAGTGACAGTACTAGAATAGCATTAGAAACTCATTTAGCTGAATGTCAAATTAGACACGAAGTGTTGGATGAAAAATTAGATGCGTTGCAATCTCAACAAGAAAAAATTAACAAGCACACGTTTGAACTACGCCAAATGATGACTTGGTTCATGGGAGCATCAGCGTCCTTCGCTGCTATCTCTATTCTATTGAGTATTGTATGGGTGTTCCAGAAACTTGTTTAACATAAATTATTTTAACATCTAAATTTTTAGCAGACTTATTTTTTGTTCTATTAATTCTTCTCATCTTTCCTCTGTGCATTCTTTCACTGTGCGTCTTTACGTCATACAAATCAATCAATCCTTTTTTTGAATTTACTACAACAAGATCGCAAGGGCCCTTGCCTCCAAGATCATAGTACACGTGATGAAAAGGACGGGACAAAAACTCTATCGCTGCAAGCAATTCGTTTCGTATTCCTTTTTGTTGTTTGCTTATAACCACTCTTTAAGTTCTTCACCTAATATTTCATTTGCAATATTTATTTTAGAACGTAATGCTTTTACTATTTTTTCATCAACTGTGTTTTCACATATTAAATCAACGTAATTAACTTTATCTTTTTGACCTATTCTGTGCGCGCGATCTTCTGATTGTAGTCTTTTTTCCAAATCATAACTGTTTGAGTAGTACACTACCGTACTAGCCGCTGTAAGGGTGATTCCGTACCCTCCTGTAGATGGATTTCCTACGAAATAGCGTGCAGGGCCGTTTTCTTCTTGAAACAGAGTGATTTGCTTCTGGCGGACCTTTGCATTGACAGCACCATAATATGCCACTGTAGAGGCTTCTCCGTAAGCTTTTTTCAGAGCAGCAACAATATTTTCTATGTCTGAAACGTATGTTGCCCATATAATTACTTTGCCTTCTGTCTCATCAAGAACTGACATTAGTTCGGACATTCTGTTGTTTTTAAGTTGAGTAACTGTGCCGTCATCAGCTTTAAATGTGCCGCATGTGATTTGATGCAACCGCATAAGTTGCGTTAGTACATTCATTGTTGAACAAACTTTACCGTCCAATTCTGCAAGAGCAATTGATTTCATAGAATCATACGCTCTCTTTTGTTCTGGTGTCATTTCAATCGTTCGCCGCTGGTATACTTTGGGGGGCAGGTCTAAGCAATCTTCTTTTAATATTCTATAAGAAAACTCTGACACAAGTTCAGACAGTTCTGCTAAATTACGGTAGCTGTCGTGTGGCCTAACTATGTTTACAAAACGTCCATTCACATTAATTGTTTGCATGTTGGCGTATCGATTACGAAAAGCAACAAACGAATCTTGTTGCAACAGTTCAGAGTCTAAAAAATTGCATTGTGAGTATAAGTCTAATGGACTTTTTGTTACGGGGCTTCCTGTCATTATTCTTTTGTATTGAGCGTCCATGCCAACAGATAAAATATTTTTTGTTCTTTGTGCAGTCGGTGTTTTAATAGATGTGCTTTCATCAATAGCCATCAATGTTTTATAGGCCCATAAAAATTTTTTAACCTCATCTTTAGCCGGTGCAGTAGAGAAAGCTTCTACGTTTATAACAAAAAATGTTAGGTGTGGGTCTCTTGTTTTTGAATATAATTGAGACAACATCTCTTTGTCGTCTTTAGAACGAGAACTAGGGGCTACCCAATAAAACGTTCTGCATTGAATGTGGTCAGGTATATGTTTAGGTATCTCTTGCTCTACCCAGTTTTTGTATACACCTTTTGGTGCAACAATTACTGCAGCATTTATTTTACCCTGATCATACAACATAGCAATATTGTCCAACAATATCTTAGACTTACCTGTTCCCATTTCGCAGAACAAAGCGTAGTTTTTCTTCTTCCAACTTTTTTCAAGCGCAGTTAACTGATGTTTATAAGGCTTAGTCTTAAATTTATATTTCATATCTATTGTCTTTCTTTCTAAAGAAATATATAATAAGAAACATTTCTAATTAGTCAAGAAAGAAAAATATGACGGTATATTGTGTACAGGAACCTCCGGGAACTTCAAGGGGCACACCAAAAATGGATGTAATGAAAGCATTATCTTTTGGTGATGTAAAATTTTTGTTTACAGAAAGAGCTCAGTTGGTGTATAGTACAGGTGCACTTATACATGAGCTTAGAAAGAAACTTGAAAAATTTGATGACGAAGATTATTTACTTCTTGTGGGTGATCCTTCTATCATTGCTACTACTAGTGCTGTAGTGTCCGATATCAACAACGGAAAATTTAAAATGTTGAAATGGGATCGAGAGTCTGCTAAGTATTATCCATTAAGTGTTAACTTATATCAGAAAGAGGAGAATTATGGAGAAGATCAATTTTAAAGAAGATGAACTTAAGTCAGTAAACAATGACGATGCCAAGACATTAGGTAAACTGTGTCAAGATCTTGTTGATGCTGAAGCTGAAGCAGAAAACATAAAAAGACTTTTGCAAGAGAAGCAAGCAGAAGTTTTAGAAATCAAACAGGTAAAAATTCCAGAGTGGATGTCTGACAAAAATTTGTCACAATTAAAGTTAAATGATGGTAGTTCTATTACTGTCGATAATTTTTATGGAATTACGATACCTCCTATAAAAGACCCTAATAAAAGGGCTGAAGCGTATCAATGGCTTCGTGACAATAACTTGGGTGATATTATCAAAAATGAAGTATCTGCTAGGTTTGGTCGTAACGAAGACGGGAAGGCTGTGGAATTTTCCAAGTTAGCCGCCGCAAATGGGTACGAGGTTCAACAGACATTGTCTGTGGCCTCGGCTACCTTAAAAGCAACTCTTAAGGAACTGCACACTAAAGGTGCGGCTTTGCCACCTCAAGAGATATTTAAAACGTTTGTGGGCAAACAAGCAAAAGTAGTAAGGAAAAAATAACAATGAACAAAGTAACAAAAACAAAAAACAACGGACAAGCACTAGCTGCAGTTAGTATTGACTCAATTATGTCAGACGCTGAATCATTATCGGGGCTCGAAAACGTGAACTCCGCAGATGATTTGGCTCTACCATTCTTAAAAGTACTGAGTCAACTTTCACCGCAGTGTAATAAGACTAGTAATAACTTTGTAGAAGGTGCCGAACCCGGCATGATCTATAATAGTGTTAGTGGTAAACTCTATGACGGAGAAGAAGGAATTGATATTGTTCCTTGTTTCTATAAAAGAGAGTTCATAGAGTGGGGAGAAAGAGGGCAAGGGAGTGGAGCTCCTATTGCTATTCATGATTCCAACTATGACATTAGTCAAGCTCCAAGAGATGCAGGATTTCAAAACAGGTTGCCTAACGGGAACATTGTTGAAGAAACTGCAAATCACTTTGTTTTGATTTTAAATGTTGATGGCTTTGAACAAGCTTTGATTACTATGAAATCAACACAGAGAAAAGTATCTCGTAAATGGAACTCTATGATGCTTCAAGTTAAGATGCAAGGACCAGACGGAAAGTCTTTTACCCCACCATCTTACAGTCATGTGTACAGAATAAAAACTATACCGCAGTCTAACTCTAAAGGAACGTGGTTTGGTTGGGAAGTCTTTAAGATAAGCCCAGTTCAGGAGTCGACTGTTTATGATGCCGCAAAACTGTTTGCTCAAGGCGTTAGTAAGAACGCTGTTAAAGTTGAACATGCAGATGAAGCGCAAGTCTCTAAAAAGTCTGCGTTTTAATTAAAATTGGGGCGACGCAAGTCGCCCCTTTTGGGGTATTGTATGCAAGACAAACTATTAATTAGTGAAATATTTAAAGGGAACGAAAACGCTTACGGCACCTACGTTTCATCTGGAGAAGTAGACGCTAGAGGAAAAGCAAAAGGTTCTTATAGAACTCCAAGTTTGCCAGAGGGAGAAGTATTGTCTGAAGACGAGACACTATGGAAGAATCATTTAAATGGTGTTCAGAGCATAGGTGTCATTCCAATTAACAAACAACACGAATGTTTTTGGGGATGCATTGATATTGATTCGTATAAAGGTTTCAATCACAAACAACTTTTACTAAGTATTAAAAGAGCAGAGCTTCCTTTTATAGTTTTTAAATCTAAGAGTGGCGGAGCTCACGTGTATGCATTTTTTAAAAAAGCTGTTAAGGCAAAAATATTAAGAAGAAAACTTGAGAAAGCAGCGGCTCTTTTAGGTTTTAAAGGCACTGAAATATTTCCAAAACAAAACGAATTACCACAAGGTTTTTTTGGTAACTATGTAAATACTCCGTATTTTAATTCAGACAATCCTGATCGTTACGCAATGGTGCTAGATGAAAATGGTCAAGTTAAACAATTAACTTTATATGAATTTTTTGAGTTACATAAAGTCAACGTTATAGATTCAATAGAAAAATTTGAAATCAGAACGAACACGGTGTTTCCAGACGGTCCTCCATGTAACAACTGTATTGCTCTTCGTGGTTGTGCTGAAGGTGGACGAAACATGTATCTATTTAATTTGGCTGTTATGTACAAAAGAATGAATGAAGAAGAGGGAAAAGACTGGTTGGTAGATTTACAAAAAGCAAATGAAAAATATATTGATCCTCCGTTGCCTACAGCAGAGGTTTCAAGAATATATGCTTCAGTTATGGGTCATTCAGAATCTGCTAGCAAGACTGTTACCAAAGAAGGCGAAGATTTGGATGAAGAAAGTTCTACAAGTTATCATTACTTGTGTAAACAAGAACCTATGAAGAGTTACTGTAACCGTGATGAGTGTATACCAAGAAAGTATGGCGTAACACGGCCAATGGACGGTGACGATAATCGAACAGATATATCTCAGATACACAAAGTTTTAGACGACCCTGTTTTTTATTACGTTACGTTTGAAAACGGAGCTGTTATGAAAGCAGAAGTTGATGACATTTTTGAAGAAAAGAATTGGAGAAAAAAAGTTGGAGTTGCTTTAGATTCTAAACCAGCAAGGATGGGCGCAGATGATTTTGATGTGTACATTAATCATCACATGGCAGAACATTTAGATATTATGGAATTACCAGAAGGAGTTGGAAGAAACAACAGAATACATAAAGGAGTTGAAGACTGGTTGTCTGGCACAGGTAAGGGAGACGACCTTGAAGGTTTACTGAGTGGCAATTCATTTTATGATGAAAAGAAAAATAAAATATTCTTTAAGTTTGATGACTTACGTTCTGCTTTAGTTTCAACAAAAATTATTAAAGACACACAAAAAGAATCTTCTTTGTTGTACGACTTTGTAAAAAAAGCATACGAAAAAGAAGTTGATGGTAAAACAGAAAGAATCAAGAACCCCGGATTGAATGCAACAACATTAAAAAAGAATGTGCATGGAAGAACAATTCACGTGTGGGAAGTAGATGCACGGCTGTTTGATCTTTCAGGAGATGATATCGAACCAAAAGAAATTAAAAAAGAAAGGGCGTTCTAATGAAATATCTTGACGGAGCAGAAAAAATAATTGGACCAGAGTCACATAAAATATTTGGTCCACCGGGAACAGGTAAAACAAATTATTTAATAACAAAACTTATGGACTTGATTAATAATAAAAATATTCATCCAAAAGATATTTGCTATATTACATTTACCAACAAAGGAATAGATGAAGTCAGAGAACGACTAGGAGTCTCTAAAAAAACTGAAGGCTACGAATCATTTGCTACGATCCACGGTCTATGCAATCGTTACATAAAAGGTGAGAGTTCAAAATTAATAGAGTCATCAGATTTTGAGTACTGGGCTAAATCAGAAAGAGGAGATGTTAAAAGAGAGTATGGTGTTGACCACGAAAATAATTTTATTATTCAGCTTTACAATCTACAAAGAGTTTCAAACTCGACACTAGAGTCAGCGTTTGTCAAACTTAATGAACGAAATTACAAATGGAAGTACGTGAAATACTACGTAAACAGTTGGCATAAATACAAAGAAAACAATAACTTACATGATTTTACTGATCAAATTTTATTTGCATTAAAAGTCAATCAATTTAATAAATACAAAGCCGTGTTTTTAGATGAGGCACAAGATTCATCGTGGTGTCAATGGCAGGTCATTGACAAACTTTTAGAGAAAGGCCCCGTTGATTATTTATATATTGCAGGAGACGATGATCAAGCAATCTTTGATTGGAATGGTGGAGAAGTAAATTATTTTTTGAATAAGTATTCAAACATATGTGAAAGTATTACTTTAACAAAGTCACACCGTTTATCTCAAGAGCACATTGACTTTGCAAGTATAATCAGCGGTGACATTAAAACTAGACAACCTAAATCTTATATTTCAAAAAGAGAATACAAAGGTCAGTTGCATTACACAGGAAGCTTTAGACAGATACCAGTGGACAATGGGAAGTCTTGGACAATCATGGTCACCGGCTCACGGATCATGGACGAGATGAAAAATATATTAATGAGAAGAAGACTTTGGTTCAAACAAACAACCGCTAGGGGCTACGTTCATTATCCAGTGGGAGCCAAAATACTTTCTGCATTAAAATGTTATTTTGATTTGCAAAAAGGAAAGTATGTTTCTAAATCTGAGCTTCTTATATACAGAACATTAGTTAAGCCAAAAAATTTTATGCCAAAACAGTTGGAAGGATTGGATAAAGATCAGTTATACAACGCGGAGCAATTGGAAGAGATGTTTGACTTTGATTTCTCAATTGATTGGAAAATACATTTTGCAAACATTAATAATCCAGAATGGAAAAAGAAACATAACTACATTAAAGACTGTATTGAGAAAGGCACTGACATTTTTACAAAGAAGCCCTCAATTAAAGTGTCTACTATACATGGAATGAAAGGTGGAGAAGACGATAACATTGTTCTTGTTGGTAACATGGAGCAACCATTCTATAATAAATACACAAGCAACGATCAAGAACAAAAAGACTCTATTATCAGAATGTTTTATGTAGGGAGCACGAGAGCAAAAGAAAACATGTATGTGTACGTGTGTTCTGATTTGCCATATCGATTTAATTTTGATAGGGTGTTTAAACGTTATAATGCAAGAAAGGAAGTAGCTTAATGGGATGGAGAGACATACAAGTAGATGGTAAACACTACTCTACATTAAAGATTCAGCCTACAGATTTTATAATTAAAAACAAATTAGGCTGGTGCGAAGGCAACATAGTAAAATACGTGACTCGTCATAATGAAAAAGGTAAGTCAAAAGATATAAGGAAAGTTATACATTACGCATTAATGATTTTGGAGGACGAGTATGATGAGCAATACGAAATTAAATCCGTGGACTGAATGGGCGGCGGACGACTATTTTCCAGATCTATCTCAAGAAACTTATTTGGCTGTCGACTTAGAGACATGCGACACTCACTTAATGACGCACGGTGCAGGGTGGGCAACGGGCAAGGGTTACGTAACAGGATTTGCATTAGCTACAAAAGATTGGCAAGGTTACTATCCCATAGCTCATGATGAGGGTAATTACGATAAGGACAAAGTAATTTCTTGGATTAAGAAAACACTAGCTTATTCCATG
>Ga0209337_1003060_pt1 | contig 11806 bp, 9 predicted proteins | sample LinPmetageLP53_FD_184044 | JGI IMG/M metagenome (GOLD analysis project Ga0209337, IMG submission 184044) | Marine viral communities from the Pacific Ocean - LP-53 (SPAdes) (version 2) | ecosystem: Environmental > Aquatic > Marine > Oceanic | place: Pacific Ocean | collected 2010-02-08 | reverse complement strand
TGAGGCTGTTAAGTGTGTTGTTAATGTTAATGAACCGGTTATTGCTGAATCGCCATTTCTTTGTCCCGTTGATAAGAATGTTTGGGAAGCAGAAATAAAATTTTGCCCTTGCCAAGATCCTGAAATATCATCTGCGATTTGTTGTGAGGATGAAAGGATTCCACTTCCAGATAAGTATCCTAGGAAAGAGCCTGAAATATCATCTGCGATTTGGGTAGAGGAAGAAACTATTCCACTTCCAGATAAGTATCCTAGGAAAGAGCCTGAAATGTCTGATGCGATTTGTTGTGAGGATGAAAGAATTCCACTTCCTGTTAAATATCCTAAGAAAGAACCTGAAATGTCTGATGCGATTTGTTGTGAGGATGAAATTAAACCACTTAAAAAACTGGATGATGCCTCTTGTGTTAATTCGCCTGTTGATGAATTATAAAATACTAAATTAGCATTGTTTGTGTTTGATAAACCTGCATTTAAAGTTCCACTTGCACTTACATTACCTGAAGCTGTTATGTTACCATTAACTAATGTGTCCTTATTAAGGATAACTTTAGTTGATTGTAATCTTACTGCTATTATTCCTCCTGGAGCTAAATCTATTTGATCATTAGCAGGCATTAGGATTTGATTATCTAATCCTGCGAATTCTCCATTATCAGGTATTTTAAATTTAGATGCACTTACATGTCCACTTGCACTTATATTACCTGAGGCTGTTATGTGGCTTCTTACTGTTAAATTTCCATCTACATCTAGTGTTGAAGAAGCAACTGTTCTACCTATAGCTACTTTACCCGTTCCACTTGGATTAATAGTTATGGGAGCAGTTCCACTAAAACCAGATTGAATTGCTAATCTTGAACCTGTTATGAATATATAACCTTTAGCTCCATTACCCATTTGATGAATAGATAGACCTTGTGTTTTAGAATCAGCACTTTGACTAATAACTAATGTTCCTAAACCTAAATTAGCTCCTTTAGCCCCTACTCCTAAGGATCCTGTAATAAATGAATTTCCATCTCTTTGACCTGTTGATAAAAATGTTTGGGAAGCAGAAATAAAATTTTGCCCTTGCCAAGATCCTGAAATGTCTGATGCGATTTGTTGTGAGGATGAAAGGATTCCACTTCCAGATAAGTATCCTAGGAAAGAGCCTGAAATATCATCTGCGATTTGGATAGAGGAAGAAACTAAATTATCTATATCAAATAGATTATCTATTTGAGTTGAAGAAGAAATTATCCCACTTCCCGAAATAAAACCTTGCCATGAACCCGAAATACCAGTAGCATTAGGTGCTGTATGATAAGATAATTGTCCTGTAAGTCTATTAAAATAAACCGCTTGGGCCCTAGATATATTAGGTAAATTAGGAAATACAGCAGTACTTGCACTTATATTTCCACTTGCACTTATATTACTTGAAGCTGTTACTGGGCTTAATAAATTTATTGCTGCTGTACCTCCTGAATCACTATCAATGTTAATAGTATTACCTTTTAAGTTTAAAGTAGCATTACCTAATAATGAAGTTGTTCCATTTTGATTTATAGTAACTCTTACCCCACCTACATTAGCATCTGGATCTCCTAGAGATATTAAGTTAGTATCTCCCACTATAATACCTGAAGCTGTTATGTTACCATTTATTTCTAAGTTATTACTAACGATATTTCCACTTGCACTTATATTACCTGAGGCTGTGATATTATTTGTAACTGTTAGATCACCTGTTAAAGTATCGGTAGTATTTAATAAGAAATTTGATTGTAAATCATTTACTATAGATGCACTTACACTTGTAAAAGCACCCGAAATTTCTGTTGCAATTTGAGATGAACCAGAAATTACATTATCACCTATAACTTGTAAAAATCCTAAATTATCTAGTTGAGTAGAAGAGGAAACTATTCCACTTCCAGACAAATATCCTAAGAAAGAACCAGAAATATCAGTTGCTATTTGGGTTGAAGAAGAAATTAAACCTACTAAAAAACTAGAGGAAGCAGCGTACGTTAACTCTCCGCCTGTTGGGTTATAAAATACTAAATTAGCATTGTTTGTGTTTGATAAACCTGCATTTAAAGTTCCACTTGCACTTACATTACCTGAGGCTGTTATAGGATGGTTAAATGTTATTTGTGACTCTTGAAATTTAGCTGCTATTGTAGAAGTATTTGCATATATTTCTGTTCTTCCTACCCCACCCGTTCCTGATTGCCTTCCTATTTCAACTACATCAGTGCTTGAGTTTCCTAATCTTAATTTTGCTCCTGGTTTAATATCTAAATCTCCAAGACCTGTTGTATCTGTAATTGATCTATTACCATTAAATATTAAATTACCATCTAGTATTAAATTACTTGCGCTGATATTACCACTTGCGCTTATATTACCTGATGCTGTTATATGACCACTGCCTTGTATATTTACACTACCCGATAAATTTAAAGAGCCTGTAAAAGCATGATTATCGTCTTGTGAGTTTCCAAATTTAGAAGAACCACTTGTAAAAATTATAGACGATGAAACAAATTCAGTATGAAATTCTTGTGCTGTTATAGTACCACCAACAGTTAAATTATTTGATATAAGACCATTACTTGCAGTTAAATCAGATGTTAAAACTAAAGAACCTGTTATTTGTGAATCTCCATTTCTTGTTCCTGTAGATTTAAAAGTATCTGATCCTACTATTGAATTTAAATCTGAAGCTATTGAAGCACTTAAAGCTGTAAAGGCACCTGAAATGTCTGATTCTATTTGAAAAGAAGAAGAAAGTATCCCATCTCCTATAAGTGATGCAGATTCATGTGTAAATAAACCTGTTGAATTATTATAATAAACTAAATGTGGTGTATTAGATGATGATAAATCTGCTGTTAATCCACCATCTATGTCTAAATTTCCTCTTGGGTTTAATACTAATTCTTTTTTTCCGTCTGATGCTTTAACTGTTAATAAATCAGGATCTTTAAAAAAGTTAAGAGCGGGAGGTGTATGAAAGTTTGTAGTAGTTGTTGATCCACTAAATGAAGCTGATATAGTATTACCTCCCCAATTAGAATCTAAGCTCATACTAGTATTACTATGAACGTCTAATATTCTAAATGTTTGGTTATAAGTTTCATCATTAGTTACTATTTTAATAAGATCATCTGCTTTTAAAGCACTAAAGTTAGTATTAACACTTTGAATCTGATTAGAACCATTAGATGCTGTTATAGAGCCAGAGTAAGGGGCCCCTGATGAGTAGGGGATTCCTATTAAATAATCAACTTTAACATCTAGTCCTGGGTGGGGTATAATGCTTCCAAAAGATGCACTTTCATTAATAACAATATTACCAGTAATTGTTAGAGTTCCATCAATAGAACTATCACCTACTCTTATACCGTCTGATTTAAATGTATTGGGGATCCCAATATTATATTGGGTTATGTTTGTAACATCGCCACTTCCAAACGTGTCTGTAGCAAGTCCACTAGATATTCTATGAACCCCAATATTTGATTTGTAATAAAGTACACCATTTTTGATGTCTATTACAAGATCCTTTCTTGAGAACTCCGCAAATTTGGGTTCTTTAAATTTATTAATTATCTTGTGGGCCACAAACTATTGTTTATTTGTTACAAGATACCTAATTAAATTAAAATGCCTATCCTTTTAATTTAAAATGTTTAGATATCTTTCTAGTAATAAATATAAAATAAAAAGATTATCCGGTAAATACCATTAAATGTTTTGAAGTACCCTCAGCATTAGATCCTGATAACCAAAGTGAGCCGGTTGTTATTGGGGTAGTTGTTGGTAAATTTGATAAAATCATAGATCCAAATGATGCTGTTGATGCATTACTTGCACTTACATTACCTGAGGCTGTTATACTTCCTCGCACATCTAATCTTACATCTGTGTTTGAACCAGATATTATTACTGAACCTCCAGCATTACCATTTGTATTTTTATCTGATTGAAGTAATATGTTACCTGTTGCAGTATTATTTTTAATAATAGTATCACCGCCAGCAGTAGATAATGTTACGTCTCCGGTGGCAGAGCTAAGATTAACATTAGCACCATCAGATGATATAATTAAATCAGCTGTAGCTCCGACCGGGCCGGCTCCTATTCCTAATTTAATACTATCACCAAATTTTAATAGATCATTTGCTGCACTATAAGTAATATTAGCTCCTTCTAAATCTAAAGCATTTGCAAAGACTGTTCCGCTTGCACTTATGTTTCCTACTAATGTTATATCACCTGTATTAGATTCTGATAAATTTACTTTTGAATCTATTAAATCTGCATATTGTGCTTGTGAAGGTGTATCTCCTGTTTCGAAGTATCCTTTTAATGTTGTTCTATTTTGTTTTGCCATTATGTTATTGTGTTATCGTTTCCAATTTGTTGGTATCCTAATCCTGTTCCTGCTTGTTGTATATTTTGTTTTCCTGTTGCTTTTCTAACTTGATTTCTTGTTAATGGAGCTCCAGATGGAACAACTTCTAATTCACCATTAAATACTACTGTAGATTTACTATAGAATTTTTGTGGTTTTTTAGCTAATTCTTTATTAATACTGTCTGGTACTAAATATCCTTGAAGAACTAAACCAAAATCAGATTTTACAATTCTATTGTCTCCTTGATTTACTTCTGTAGTGTTACTAAAAGTGTCTATTTTAGCATTAAATCTAAATCTTTCAGAATCACCCCAATATGAATCTGAGGCAAAATTAATTGTTTCAATTAATTTATTCATTTGTGCTATATAATCACACCAAATTGTACATGTATAATTTAATTTTACAAAATCAGGAACTACAACAGCATGAAATTCTTTTTGTGGTATTCTGTTTTGTAATACTGAAAAATTATCATATTGATTTTTTTGTGTGTATTTTTCTTGAAATGAATAATGTAATTGAGGATTATTTCCATCTAATTTATTACCTAAATCTCTTCGTTTTTCAACACTATCTCTTTTAAACATAATAAGAGGTACTTGAAGTTTACCTTCTTTATCTCTAAAATATCCATCTTTTTGAACTGATTTCCATCTTTCAGGAGCACCATACATTATAGGTACATTTGTTCTATTTCCATTTATTATAACAGATGGTTTAATAACTTCATTAAAATAATACATTATTGCTTCATCATGGTCTTGTAAACCAATTGAAACGTCTTGTACTGTATCGTCTTTACGAGTTGTTATTCTACCTCTATTTAAATTAGGTCTTGTTTCTGGTGGTGGTGCACTAGATACTGTTGGTGTAATATTATCACGTAAACGATCATATCCACTTGCTGGGATAGGTCTTCTAGGGTCTATTTGTTTTCTATCTGCCATATTATCCTAATGTGTTTGCAGTTCCACCATCTAATTTTTCAGTTGTAGGGTATTTTCCTTCCCTTAATGGTATTAAGTTTAATTTTTCTACTCTTGAAATATGTGTCTTAATCATAATTGAAAAACTTTTACCAAAATCTGTAGTTTCTGTTGCAATCGCATAATCAGGATCTTTACCTAATATAAATTGATTTTCAATTCTACTATCAACTTCATAAAAATTATTTTTAAAAAGTAATAAATCTCCAACTTGAGGAATTAAATTTATATCCTGAAGTGATTGTTTTAAAAAACGAAAATCAATGGTTTGATTAACATCAGATCCAAAAGCATCGGACGACCAAGCTTGGTCTTGTTTGTCGATTAAACACGCGATTTTCAACGGTTCATAATAATTTTTACCCGGTGCTTCGCCATAAACATTTGTAGTTGTTTGTTCTAAAGCAAATTTATAGTAGGCAACTTCCGTTTGAATAATATCATTAATTAATTCTTTATTCAAATTATGAAAAAGTGATACGTCTCGTGAACCTCCAAATAATGCCATTATAATCTTTTTAAAGTTTCTTCTTTAAATATTACTGATTTTACACCTGGTATTCTTAAATCTGTTTTAGATAAGTCAGAAGTTAACATATCTTCTTTAAATTTAGCTAAATCTTGTTTTGGGTTTTCTCTAGTAACAAATTTAATTTTTAATTTTGTAAATTCAATATTATCCTTTTGAGGATATTTTTCAGGTGTAATATTATTTACAATAGTTACTTTTCTTAAAGCTCTAACTTCATCTAATACATCTGTAATATTAAATTTTCTGTCTGTTAAAACATCACATTCAACTACAAAAGTATTTAATACTTCATTTAATATGTCTTTTAATTTTATCATTATCCTATATAAATATGATAAGGGACTTTGTAAAAAGTTTCTTGTGTTTGTTGTGCTTCTTGATTTTTTCTTTCAAGTTGTTTTAATCTTGTAGTTTCATCTAAAAGTCCTCTTAATTCTTCTATTAAAGCAGCTTTTTCAGTAGATGCCTCAGTTAATAATCTAGCATAGTCTAAAGTTGTTGTTTCACCTGGTATTGGTAAACTTTGATATTTACCTCTAATACTTCCTAACATTTCTTTAGCTAAAGCTAATGTATATTTTCTAATCCACTGTCTACCTGGTTCATTTATGTAGGCATAAATAGGATTAGTGTAAGGTACATTTGATATGTCTGTTATTAAATTGGTTGCTGGGTTTTTAATAGGATTATTTGCTATTGATTTTAAAACATAATCAAAATGTAAAGTATAATTTCTTTGGGGTATAGGAAATAATTTTAAATATCTATTTGCTTCTATGTTAAAATGATATCCTGATTTTCTTATAGTATCATTTAATTCTATTGCCTGAAGTTTTAAAACATCAAAATACATAGGCATTAACATAAAATTTACACCTGGTGAATAATTACCAAATCCAAATGTTTGCATTAATGATTGAATACCTGTACCTGTACCTGCATAAGGATCAAAGTATCTATTAATTGCTGCAGGTTGATAATGATATATTCTTTTCATATAAACAGCTTCTGAACCACTTATAGAAGAAGAAATATTACTTAATAAATCATATCTTTGAGTACCTGCTGTTACATCTAATGTGCCTCTTTGTAATTCATAATCTCCACCCCCACCATCTACTTCACTTCCATATTGTTCAGATACATTAATAGTACCACCTAAATTAGGAGTAATTAATTGATTATTAAAATTAGATCCAGTAGAGTTACCTTCTAATGTTTGAAAATTATTAATTATTTGAAAATCATATAATTGTTTTCCATATTCATTAGTAGCTTCTTCAAAGGCAGTAAAAAAGTTAGCTGATTGTAGTTCTATATCTACTAAAGGGTAGCCTAAACGTTTGGCACACCAATCTGCTATGTTAACTGCGTCGGCTTGAAATTCAAGATCGTTATCATAAAACGAAAAGGGTGTTAAACTTGCATCCCAAGTTGCTGATCCGGGCCATATAGGTATGTTTGCCATTTTAAATAGAATTAGGTTGTTCTATTATAAATATAAATAAAATATAGAAGATATTACATTCCGTTTAGTAATTCAAATACTTCATCTATTGCTACATGACGATGATTATCTTCTAATACTCGTTTATAAACATATTGAGAATTATTTATTTTAGGGACATCATGAATTGCTGAATAATTTTTATCTTTTAAGTCAATTTGTTGGTTGTCTCCACAAAATATCATAGTTGAATTTTTTCCTAATCTACCTAAAGCCATTTTAAATTGTGAACGAGTTAAATTTTGAAATTCATCAACTATTATAACTGCATTTTCAAATGTTCTACCTCTAAAATGAGCTAATGAAACTAATTCAATTGATTCATCTTTTTCCATTTTTTCTAAAATAAGAGGTTTATTGTAAATTTTACGCATGTTGGATTTAATTGGTACAATCCATGGTTCCATTTTTTCTTTTTCTGAACCAGGTAAAAATCCATTGTCTTCAGTTGACACTGTAGGTCTTGTAATTATGATTTTATTTATTTGTTTTTTAAAAAACATGTCTAACGCAACTTGACACGCTAATAATGTTTTACCACTACCTGCTTTACCAACAATAAAATTGTATGGATGATGTAAAATTGCTTGTTTTGCTGATTTTTGTTCTTCTGAAAGAGATAATGAAAATCTTACAGAACCTTTTGGAGGCTTTTTAGCCATATTTTGTTTAGCCATACATATAACGTTTTATTATACATATAAAAAAAGAGCCGCTATTGCGGCTCTCTTTAAATATAAAATTAAACTAACTACTATAGCTCGTTTAAATCTGTAATTACTACTTTACCATAGAAATCAGGTCTTACCATTTTCTTCGCGTAACGAGTCATAATACCTTTTCTTGGTGTGAACGACGCTGGGTCATACACTAAAGGAGTCATGATTAACGGAATATATGGAGCAAAAACAGCACCAGTTTCAAGGAATTGAGATCCTTTATAACCCATTAAGATTGTGTTTTCAATCATATATGGATTTTTGTAAACTGTGTATCTGTTGTTAATTGATCCCATTTTCTGAACACCCATGTTGTACTTGTCAGCGTCTCCAGCTGAATCAGCAGCAAAACCTGGGATTGATTCTAGAATTGTAGAAACTTTTGGAGAAACTACCATAAAGTTAGCTCCACCTCTTAAAGTTTTCTGGTGAATTAAGTTAGAAACTTTCTGTAATTTAACACCTAAAGTTTGGAACCAAGACATTTTAGTGTAATATACACCTGATGTATTAGCTGTAGTTACAAATGTTGGAGCGTCAGTACCTCCAGCAGTTGTGTTAGCATTAGTTAAACCTGTCATTGTTACATCATTTGCAACTTTAGCACTCCATCCTTCAACTGTATCAGCATTTCTAATTAACATATCTAAGATTTCAAGATCAATTTCCATTGAAATATACTCACTTAAAATAGAAGTTAATTCTGCTTCAGCGTCAATTGAATGATAAGCATTAAGGTCTTGAGCAAACTCAGGAGTCCATTGTGCTTTCAATTTACGTGTTTTAGCAGCAACTGTTTCAGATCTTAACTGAACATCAATCGATGGAATTGTTAAACTTGAGTTTCCTGTTCCTGATGATTGAGCAGTACCATTTTTACCGTCCTCAAAGTCACCTCTATCATTTAAGTTATCTGGTCCTTTTTGGTAAGTTACAGTAACATTACCTAATGTAGTAGCTCCTGCGTCTTGCTCAACAACAAATTCTACTTGTCCACCATTTAATCTTGTAAATTGTGGGTAGAAAGTTGTAAAGTTAGCTGATGATGCAACTGAAAATGCTTTAAGACCTTCTGGGTCAAAATCAACTAAAGATGCTGTTGGGAAAGATAAAGTAACAATTGAACTACCTACCGTTCCAAAAGTTTCAGATGCATCACGTCTACTTGCTGAGAACTCAGTGTCTGCATTTAAAATATCACCAAATGCAGCAGATGCTGTAGTAGCTTTTCCAGCTCCTGCGGCACCACCTACTTGTGCTAATAACGATGAAGTAGTTTCCATTGAGTAGTCATATTTACCTGATCCGTAAAGACCTTGGTTAAGACCACCTTCAGTTCTCTTAAGATCATCTGTAGCACCATAAAGTGATTCACCAACTGTTCTGTTAGCTAAAGTATCACCATATTGGAAATCTAAATAAAAGATTAATCCAGCTGGTAAGTTCATTGGTTGAACCGATACTAAATCTTTAGCAACGATTTCACCAAATACTCTTCTTACTAATGGTAAAGCAACACCCGCCCAAGCTTCAGAATTACCACCGTTAGTGATAGATACACCTGTACCTGTTTGGTTTGATTCATTTACAAGCTGTTTAGCTTGATTTTCTAACAACATAGCCATGTTGTTCTTTTCTGTAGAAGATTCTATTCCCTCTAAAAGTCCTGATTTATCCCATTTACCAGCTAATTTAGCTGATTGCTCGGAAAGAACTTGATAAGGTGAAGCACCTTCTAATAAATTATTTACGTTGTCCATTTTTTGTAAATTTTATTAATTAATATTATACAATTATTCGTTAATTGTAATGTTTGCTAATTTTTGAAAACGTTTCATCATATCATTAGATTCTGAAATTACTTCTTTTTTAGGAGCGGTACTAGTACCAGCTGCTTTAGAAGCCATTCCAATTCCTTCTTTCAATGATTTTGTTCTGTTTTTAAAAGATTCTTTCTTGTTATTAGCAACAGTGAAAGTATCCTTGATTGTTTCATATATTAACTTAGCTTCTTTAACGTTTGTCGCATTGTCTAAAGTTTCAACTACACGTAGTTTTTGTCCTTCATCCAAGTTGTTTGCTTTAAAGATTCTGTTAACATATAATAATTTAGAGTTTAACAAATTAACTTCGTTAAGTTCAGTAGTAATTGCTTCTAAAGCTGCTTTAGTTTCTTCAAGCTCTTTGTCTTTAGCATCTTCTTCCATTCTTTTCGCTGCACCTGCTTGTCCGCCTAATTTTTGCATCATTGCTAATGCTTTAGCTACTTTTGGGTACTTGTTAGCAAATTCTGGATCTTCAGCTGCTGCTTCTAAAGCGCTTAAACCACCTGCTGCTGCAATGATTCCTCCGATTGCTGCTGCTGTTCCAACAACTTCGTTAGTTTCTTCAGCTACTTCGTTAGTTTCTTCAGCTACTTCGTTAACTTCGTCTTCATTATTTTCGTCTAAATTGTTGATTTCTTCTAGAAGAGCATCTAAGTCAAAATTCTCACCTTCGTTTAGACCTTGGTTAATATCGCTAGCATCATGCTTAACTTTTTGTCCCTGGTCTGCTCTATGGTTTGGATAACCTACTGCTTCATCTATGTCTTCATCAGCTTCATTTAAATCTTCATCTGTAGCTTCTTTCATGTCGTCTTTGTCGTCATCTTTTTTAGCTTCATCTAAATCATCTTCTTTAGCTTCATCAACTGTTTCTGTGGCTTCCTCGCCTTCTTCTAATTCTAATTCGTTAAGAATTTCTTCCAAATCTATTTCTTCATCTAGATCAGCTGTTTCTTCTACTTCTTCAGTTTCGTCTACGTTTAATGTTTCATCCATATCTTCGTCTTCATCGTAGTACATTTCGTCAACTTTTTCGTCTTCGTCATATTCTTCGTTTAAATCCTCAGATAGTTTAGCAGAAAGCATAGATTGAAGTTTCGGAGTGAAAGCTTCTTCTAGTGCAGCTTTAGCATTTGCAAGAGCAACTTCACGAACTGCTTTAGCGTCAGCGATAGCCTCTTTTAAAATGTTCTTTGCCATTTTCTCTCGGTTTTTTCTCTTTCGAGTCTCGTTAATAAATTGTACGGGAAATAAGGTTATTAGGAACCTTAATAGGGTTATAAATAGTCAGGGACGGCTTATTGGGAAGCGCGTATGTTTTCCGACATACATATATAAGGGGATGGAAGACCAAAAAAGGCGCCATAGGCGCCTTTAATGAAATATTTGATTAAATATTATTTTTTCATAAAGAATGATGTGATAAGAACTAATACTATTAGTCCAACAAACCCTCCATTACCTAATCCAGTGATTAGAGCTGTAAGATTTGCAATTACATCCATTCCAAATACGGTTCCGCCTGTTAAAACGTACCAAAGAATTGTTACAGGAATGAAAGCCATAAATAATGCTCCTAATCCCCCTAAAAATCCATTTACTAATGAAAATACTTTTTCCATGATAATTTGTTTTTAAGATTAATAATTAAAATTTAAGACCTACTCCTAACATTAAGTTAGTTGTCTTAGCCGTTGCGTCGTAAACCAACTTAGGATCTACAAACACGCCTTTGTGTAACGTAAACATTTTACCTGCACCAACACATAAATTGTCAGTGTTTAAACCTGTTGTTGAAACATATACAAAATACCCTCTT
>Ga0209337_1003058_pt1 | contig 11808 bp, 15 predicted proteins | sample LinPmetageLP53_FD_184044 | JGI IMG/M metagenome (GOLD analysis project Ga0209337, IMG submission 184044) | Marine viral communities from the Pacific Ocean - LP-53 (SPAdes) (version 2) | ecosystem: Environmental > Aquatic > Marine > Oceanic | place: Pacific Ocean | collected 2010-02-08 | reverse complement strand
AATACATTTCGTCGGTCAAGAGGGGGGCGCTCCCGCACCCCTCGCAACCATATGAAATCTGTATGTTGTAGGGGGGTTCGCTCGCTTTGCTAAGAGGGCTATTTCTATGTGGACTCTATCGCTATATGATTTACTAAATGCGCTTCAAAGGCTTACTACAATTTCAGTCATGCGTTTTTGTCAACAGGATGTGTACTCTATACGATGGCCCTGTTGCACTGATTCAAGCAGATTCTAAGCAGAAAGGGGGGCGCTCCCGCACCCAATGTGGGCTTATTTTGAGGGCTTTGAAGAGGGCTATTTTGAGGACTTTTAGGGGGGGCTGTGATTTCTAAGAGCAGTTGAACCATGACAAATCTCTAATTTATCACGATTTAACTACCCCTCTATTTAAGCGAGCCAAGTTTCGCAAATCATTCCGAGGCAAAACACACCTTTTCTGCTCACTTCTGCTTAGATTTATCACGATTTGACTACAATCTGTCATGGTTTGACTACAACATTTGTCAGCATATGTGAACGCCTATCAAAGTCAACAACCAATGATATTAAATACAGAACAAATAATTTGTCATATTCGTCATGGTTTGTGGAACATTTTGTCCAATGTTGTTGACAAAAAGTGCAAAACATATCACATAAATTAAGTTCAAACATGACAAAGTTTCAAAGGTTTAATATGCTAAGTGTCAACAAAGAATAATTGGCGACATATTATGTTGATAGGTGGCGAGAAGGAAATGAAATTAGACGACCTTGATAGTGAACAAATGCTGAAAGTAAAACAGACATGGAAATCCTTTGGGAACATATGGAGTAAAGGTGAGGCGAAAGGAGTTCAGTTTGTTGCCGAAGCAGTACAAAGAGAATTAGGTGTGGACTTTGATGTTGCTTTTAGCATTCTTTCGGAATATGAGCGTGAGATTTTGCGGCGTGAACGCAATAATGTAACGATTGAGGCAGTTGAAAGGGACACCAAAGCCCCATCCGAATCGTTCAAAGAATCCATTGAAGTGCAAAATCAAAAAGCCACTACAAGACAGGAATTGGTGGATATTTTGTTGCGAATTAAATATGCACAGGAACGCCATGTTTTTTATGATGAAGTCCTCAATATAGAAAGCATTCCTTTGGATAAGGTGAAAACTGCCCATCCTCGTTTGCATCAATTGTCAATCAAAGAAGCCGAAAATATGATGGCAGGGATAGATGAGCAGGATGCGAGTGCTTTGTTAAAGACCTTCAATAAAGGTTTGGTCAAGGATATTCTTGACGCTTTAGAAGTGAATGGGGCTATGTCTGCAACAGGGGTGCTAAGGTATCTCGGAAAAAAATATGCCAATTGGCATCAACGAATCTCCAATGTTTTACAATGGTTGGTATCTCAAAATCTCGTATATAGGGTGGGTGCTAAGAGGTATGCTTTTTCGGGCTACGCAGAAGTTGAAGGAGTTGGAAACTTAGGGGCAATGGAAAGTCGGATTCTTGCTGAAATACCCAACGAAGGGAATATGACTACGAGTAAATTACATCGTTTGCTTGGAGGGGTCAACCATAAATCACGAAGAGATGAAATCAATCAAGCCGTCAAGGTTTTGATTGAGAAAGGTTATGTTGAGCATGGGATTTATCGTCGTCTTTCAAAGGTTCTTGTATAGGTGAAGAAGATGGAATGGCATAAGTGTACAAATTGTAATGTTGATTACCCTAAACCTTCACTGACGAAAGAAGGAATCTGCGTGAGGTGTTATCCTAAATTGAAGGATAAACAACAGGATTTAGACAATATGTTCCGAATTGAACCGAGCCTATTGGAGAATGCTGATATGAAAAGCCTTATTCGTTTAGAATGGCTACTTGAAGAGGTGATGTTTCAAATAGAAAATGGCAATCAAATGGGTGAGGATTATATGTGGCACACCTGCCGAGTCGCCTTAATGGACTGTGCGACATTGATTGATAGGCTTTATGATAAGCCTTGATGTGTGAAACAATTAAAATAGTCGCACCACATCATATGGTTATGGCTCAACCCGCAAAAGAGATGGAACACCCCTTACTTGAGTGGACTAAAAGCGGTCAAAAAGAACCATTTATTGATTTCTTACAATCTCTTTATGGTCGTAATGTATTGTCTTCATGGCTTGGTGCTTTAGGGGCTAATAAAAACGCAAGGATTGGAACAATCAAACCAAATGAAGTATATGATTTGTCCAATAATAAAAAGGTCATAAGGTTTGATGAGGTTTTTGAGGATATAGATTATGACATGGTTTTTCCCATACAAAATCAACAGATATTAGATTACATCTATTCAAATCTGTCCGTTGAACCTGCGAAGGTTGAGGCAATAAGAAAACAATTGAAAACCTTTCAACAATACAACGCGAGATATAGATATGAGAAGGATGATGCAGATACAAAAACGGATATGACTGATGCTCGCCTTATTGCATTAAGTGATGCGGAATCGGCACATTCAAGGCTTAATTTTGATTTGAACAACGACTATTACATTCAACCGCAATATCGCCCAAGTCAACGCATAAAAAACGATGCAAATTATGGTAAATATATTGCTTCGGATGGAACAATTTACAAACCTCAACACTCTTGGGATGAAACAAGAAAAAAGGATGAAGCATTCAAAAAGGACAAAGAAAAGCAAAAAAGAGTCTTTACGAAGTCCTATATTGAAAATATGGTCAAGAGAATCATGGTTGAGTCCAAAATATACTCCAAGTATGACCAAAATGGAGTGAACCTTATTGGCCGATGCTCTTGGTTTGATGCTACCTCCGCCAATAGCAGGGGATGGGGTGTAAAAAATCATATTCCTCGCATCCCGTTGAGGACAATATCAATGCTCAAAGTGAAAAAACCATTTGAAATGAATCCATCCTCAAATCAATATCAAATGCAAAGGGAAATGAGAGAGCAAGTAAAGAAAAATGAACTCCTGCCTATTGGAACGCTCCCTTGGGATTGGATTATGAGGGGTATTTTGATACATATGTTCGGAGATAGTGAATCCGAAATCGCTCAACAGGGGCTATTATCAAACGAAGAATGGAATGTAGCACTAAATGTGGTCATAGATGAGATGATAGAAAATCCCACCCCTATTGTTGATGATAGGAGTTCATATAGTAGTGGTGTGCGTAATTTGGGTACTATGTTCAATGGCAATTATGAATCGTTGAACGGTTTCTTTTTAATGTTGATTGAGCATCAGTATCTATGTGATGTGAATGGTGTCATACCATTTTCACCACCTTCAACAATTGATTTAGATTCAAAAGGCATATTTTTGACTAATTTGATGTTCAAGGAAACGAAAAAGGACAAATCGGAAAAAGGACATGAGGTGAGAAAGGTGCGACATATGACTACTATGAGTGTGAGTTTTGATTTACCCGAAGGTGTTGATGTATTGTCGTATCGCACTTACGCCTTGAATGAGGAAAACATTCAACAGTTGATTGGTCGCAAAAATATACCCTATACGCATGGAGATGTACGATTGATAATCCCTAAAACAGAAAATATGGATGTCATATGGGATTTTTCAAACGAATCTCTTAATATGGTCGCAGATGCTATTTTACAAGACTTGAAGGAGATAAATAAGCGCATGAAAATCCAAGTTAAAAAATCAAACGCAAATGAATTGAAGAGGTTCATAGAGAAAATAGATGCTCATATGAAGCCCTCACCCAAACGAGGTAATGGGGGTGAATTAGTTGATGAAAATGGAAATCCATTGCTTATTGTAGGTGGAAATAGTTTTAATGATTTCAGCGAATGGTTGAAACGATTTATTTCACAGACGAAGAAATATGGGCTTGAAAGTGCTTTGCTTCTGCCAAGCGAGAGTTCGGGCAGTTCAAATTATGGTCTAAGTGGAATGACGAATCAAACTCTATATGACGAAATTATTAAGGTCAAGGGTAAAAAGAAGTGGGATAGTATCTTAAAAACGGAATTGGCTAATCAAAAAGCGAATATGGATTCTTACAATAAAGAGCAAGCCCAAAGAAAAGGAAACAATAAGGACATTACCAAAGAGTTTGCTAAATTGAAGTGATATTATGACCTACAAAAGCGTTGGCGGGCCTTGCACACGACAATGTGATGTGGATATGAAAACATTGGTGTGTCAATCCTGTGGGATGAGTTTCGTTCAACAGACTTCAAGTAGTCGTTCCTCAAAATAGGTGTATGTGGAATAATATGGTGTGTGCAATACCTTTGGTTCACAGACCCGAGTTTGAAGGCAAATATCATTGTAAAAGGTGTGAAGCAGAAGGAAAGGAGTGATTCTGTGTACAAAGAACTCAACAAATCATTCGGTCAATTCGGGCGAAAAGGTAAAAAAATCACTCAAGAAGAGTTGAATGCTCTTACAACGAATGAATGGCTGATTGCTTCAAATCAAACAACCGACCAATGGAACGATAGGTTTGACCGAAAATACGCAAACATCTATTGGGATGAGGATAAGAAGGCTTTAAGAGGTTTGATATATGAAACCAACAAAGAGAATAACCCATGGACTCAAAGAGATGATATTACACTCAATTTTGACGATTATCTGTTGAAATCCAAAGACCTCAAGGATTACAGAAGCCATATGGGGGGCAGTTATAAGGGTAAATGGTCGTCAAAGTGGAAACCTCGTTGGCGCATATTTTGGATAACAAATAAAGAGTATTATATGACGATTAAGCATGACACCAATGTTGATGTTGGGAGGGAGATAATTGATGTAAAAAACGGGGGGGCAAAATTAAGTGATATTTACCGTTTCGCCAAACAAGACCCCTATATTTTTCTTGACCCTAATTTGTCGGACTATGGTTTGCTGAACATGAGGTTTCTTAGATGAACATGGATGATTTGACCGATAAGCAGAAAAAGCGTCATATCAAAAGAATACATGACGCATTGTTTGAAGTGCATGATGAGCAGAAAGACAAGCAGATTGTTTCCCTACAAGAGAGGTTTATGGTGGTGTTTGACAGTCATTTTCCCGATTCTGTTGAAATGAATATAGACGGCTTAGAAAAATGCGTTATTGAATGCACCCATGAGATTACTGAAATGTTGGTCAATGAGAATGAATCCATAAACGAATCGTTTGCTAAAATCGTGGTGCTGAAAATTGTTATGCAGTTCATAACGCAAGTGTTGAGCGTTGTTGAAGAATATGATAAGAGTGATTACGATTACGCATATGGATGAAATCGGCATATCCTCATATAGAAAGTGGCTCAACGAATAGTCATGGCTTACGGGACAGACAGGCTTCAACGCGAATATGTGGACTCTTCAAATGAACACTTGGTTCAACCAATTGATTGTGTACCCAAAGACAGGTCAAAAGGTGGTTGGACAAATGGTGTGCAAGCATGGAAAAAAGAGAACGGTCAAGACCTTGTAGTGGGTTGGATAACACCTCCAAGACAACGCAATAAGAAGGCGAAATACTCCAAAAAGAATACTTCAAGAACCTTTGATGTGAACCCAAACAAGGGTGAAAAGGTGAAAATCGTGAATGCGAAAAAGGAATGGCGTAAGGCTTGGGGAAATAAAGTCAATAGAGCCGATATGCTTAATGAAAGACGACAAGCAGAAAAGGGGCTTGACCTTGACGCTATGTTTTCCGAAAGCGACGAAGTGATTGTTGAAGAAGAATGATATGGCAAATCATATCCATAAGTCATTTTTGAAATGGTTGCCCGTAATGCGCGGAAAATACTGATATAGGTGTTTTCGGCGTATTCTTATGATATTGCTTGTTGCGAATATCATATTTTTGCGCGCGAAGGAAAATCCCTTATGGCTTTTTTTGTCGGAATCTGCTTAATCTGCGTGTTCTGCTTAATCTGCGTGTTCTGCTTAATGCGCGGAAAACGAGTCGGGATTTCTATGTGTTCTGCTTAACATTCTATTCAATCTGCTTACAGGAGGTATATTGATAAGGGGTTGTCAATCCGTTAAGGTTATGGCCGAATGGATATTATGGTTAATGATAGGAGTTTTAATAATGCACATTATAGGTTCATTGCTCATGTTTGAGCATTTTAGCACCTTAATGAATGTGCAAAGTGATTTGATTGACAAAATGTTGAAACATCTGCTTGATGATAAACAGAAATCAGCGTGTGATGAAGAACTTGGTTTTGACATAACAGGAAATGAGATTCAACAGATTATAGTGGGTGAACAAGAATGAAGAATGAATGGAATTGGATGGTTTTTCTATGTATCAACAAAACCTGTATGAACCCTAAGTCTTTGAATGGATATTGTTTGTCGTGCAACAAAGTGATGGAGAATGATTCAAATGACTGATTTAGTGCCATGTATAGAATGTGGAAAATTAGGTTACGCTGATGAACGAGCCTCAAATGTTTTTGGCTCGTTATGTTCTCGTTGCGCTCACCCTCATATTGACTTTTCTCAAGTGGACAACATGAACGGAGTTGTAAAAAATGAGTCTTGAAGAGTTTTTGTATTTTTGTAGCGGAATGATTATTATAGCAATTGTCGCAAAAGTAATTTGGAGCGAGGCATAAACATGAGCAATATAAACGATGCAACAACGAAAACTCACCTGCTTGGCGGTGTGATTGATATGGGAACTCATAATGAAGGAGTCTGCGCCAAAGAATGCTTTTGTCAAAAGCGTGAAGGTAAATTAAACAATTCTGTCGCATACCTTTGCGGGCCAATTGATGATGCCGACGATGATGGTGTCGGTTGGAGAAGAACACTTACCGAAGAATTGAATGATTGCTTTGGAGTCAAGGTTCTTGACCCAACAGATAAACCATTCAAGAAAGACGATGGAGAATCATATGAAGAAATAGGTGCTGAAAAAGTGAACACCATGACTCTCAAAAAAGAAGGGCGATACGAAGAATTGGCTGACAAAATGCGTAAAATTGTTCGGACTGATTTGAGAATGGTTGATTTGTCGGATTTTATTATCACATATTTACCTCGCAATGTTGTCCTTTGTGGGACTATACATGAAATTGTAACTGCCACCGAATCCAAAAAACCGACCTTGATTGTTGTTGAGGGTGGTCGTCAATATGCACCTAATTGGTTATGGGGGATGTTGCCAACTCATCCTCACACAGAAGGGCAATCGGGTTGGTTGTTTGATTCCTTTGACGATTTGAAGGATTATCTGTATCAAGTCCATGAAGGAATTGACCCTGCGCCAAAATCAAGTCGTTGGGTATTCATGGATTTGAACTCAAGAAGGTGATATTATGCCATACATACAAGACGATAACAAGAAAAACTTAGACAAGTCAATAAAATCCCTTTCAGCCGCTTTGAGTACAGGTGACTTTAGAGGGAGATTGAATTACACTATCAGTACGATATTTTCAAATCTATTACAATCCGAAGGAATGTCATATAGACTGATTAACGATTTCATTGGTGTTCTTGAATGTGCCAAATTAGAAGCATATCGGAGAATCGCCGCACCTTATGAGGACAGTAAGAAAATGGCAAATGGAGATATTTACCCCCCCTCCAACATCGTTATTCGCAATTGCTTACAATGCGGTGATGCAGGAGAAACATTTAGCCTCAAAGGTTCTTGCCTAAAGTGTGTCATGCTTGATGCAGGTTTTGATGATTCTGCAAAATCTATTCAACGATATGATGCCGATATTGCAGATGTAGCAAAAGACAATGACAATTGAAAACGCTTATCACAGTAGTAACAAACCCACAGATGGGCGTGTGGTGTAATGGATAGCATTTTGGCCTTCTAAGCCGAAGATACGGGTTCAATTCCTGTCACGCCCGCCAATGGAAATGTAGCACAGTTTGGTAAGTGCGCTTGGCTCATAACCAAGTGGTCGCAGGTTCAAATCCTGCCATTTCCACTCATCAGCCCAGTTTTACGAGCAACATTGATATACCCCCTCATTGCTATGATTGTTTGGGAGATACGATGGCTAAAAAAATGGCAAGAGAGAAAATGGAGTTGATAATTCGTGAAAGCGAGGGCGTGTGGTTAAGTGCCGACGAAATCATGTACCGTACAAATGAGCGTTTATCTGCAAGAGCATCAATAATGGTCGGCACAGTAGCGAACTACATGAAGGTACTCAAAAAAAGAGGAATGGTTGATATTCGCTATGGCCGAAGGTCGTCGGAGTATCGCTATCGCCTATGATGAATTAAAATAGTTGTAGCGCATCATATTATCATGGCTCATTCCCGCCCTTTGAAGAATCGGCTTAAGTCGCCATACCATAATAGGGTAATGAGTGTGGAATTAGCCTTTGAATTGCTATATCCTTTGAAAGTGCCTCTTCGTAAAAAGGAGATTTGGTTGCCTAATGGTTTGCCCGTATATGGCGACAAGGCAAAAGAAATTATGGACAACGATAAATGGGTGTCGGCAAGCCCCATAATGCAAAATAAATTAGTGGTCTTGTATGGTCAAGCAAAAAGGCGTTTTGTCCGAAAATATGAGTTCCGAACACTTGATGAATTGATTTCATGGGGTCAACAAGAAAGAAGTACAAAACGCAAAAGAGGACAACCTAAATCATTATCATCAACTAAGCCTCAAATAATTGAAACCTATTGCGAAATGGTGAATAAGAAACTGTTTGACTGTGTGATTTTTGAAAGAAAGGATGCAAAAGAGGGTTGGAAAAGTTCATTTATTTTCACCACAGACCTCACCTCAAATGTATATCGTGTTCCAATAGGCCGATTGAATGACCCTAATTTGCCCAATCAATACTATCCTCATGCCACAGGGTATTATCCATATGCAGACCCTATGGGGTGGACTCAAAATGACTTTTCCATTAAAGTGAAATACTCACTTTTGGATTCAAAGTGGGTGAATGGAGATTTGAATTGGTTTAGGAAAGTGGGTACTCAAGTCATGCTTACCATGCCATATCATAATGAGATATTCAAAGCAAGGTCAAAAACTAAGGATATTGCGGGCTACCCACACAACAAACGAACAAAACAAAATACATGGTATTATGCAGACGAAATCCCCCTTAGCCATTGGGAAATTAAAGCCAAGAAACAAAATCAAAATGTTGGACTTGGGTTGAAGGAACTTGCAGACAACGATAGAAAGGAATTGGCATCAATATCTATTGGTTCGTGGGAGGCGAGAAACAAAACAATGGTGCTGATTCCTAAACGAAATAATCCACCAAAGGATTACGGAATCATCAACAATTCTTTGGTGAGTGTTGAGAAATATGCTCATAACCCTACACCATATTGGGAATCAAATGATTGGTATGAATGGATTGAATAGGGGGGATGAGATGAAATCATTGAATGAAGTGGAACGGATATACAAAGGGGATTTTCTTTATCCGAGCAAACACCTTTTTCCATGGGTGGTTTTGGGCTTTAGTCCAAACGGTTTAGCGGTAAGAGATATGAACACAGGGGGTATTATCAACCATATCAACATATTTACATCAAGCGAATTGGACACATATCAAGTGAGATACATTTCTATGGATGAAATAATCAAGTTCGTCAAAAGTGGGAATCCCGCGCGTTTAGAAAAAGGCAGTATTATCATAGACCATGAAGGCGTTTTACGCAAAGGAAAAAATCGTGAATGGATGGTTCTTATGCCCGCAGAAAATCAATCATATAGCAGGAAAATGGAACGAAGAATGTCTGCTTCAAATTATGTGCTTGTTCCTATCAACAAAAAATCGGGCAAACCGATGTTGGAGTCAAAAGGCGTAGGTGCAAGGAGTTTGCACAGGCTAATGAAACGAACAGATGAATTGGGGCAACCGTTTTTCTCTTTGAAAATGGTTGGGGGGATAAATAATGAGGGCAACCTATATTTGATAGACCCGACAGAACATGAAGCGTTCCGAGAGTCTTTGACGATGGATTGGGAGAAGTGATTATATGATTGATAAAGAATCCAAATGGGAGGTTATCAAAATCCCAAAGAGGGGATATGGTGCTACCAAAAAATACCGTTGGCGACATTTTGAACTTCAAAAAAGTGAAGCAAGTAATGAAGGTTGGTATCTCGTTGATAACAAATGGAACATAGAATATAACCAAAGTCATAGAATCATGGATAGCATAAACCGCCTGTTTTGGAGGCATGAAAACAGTAGCCATCCAAGATGGCAATACGAGGCAAAGAAAAGAAATTACGCCATACCTTTCAAAAACGGAGAAGAGAATAACGAGTTCATATTTGCATTAGAAGACCTAATGACAAAGGTTGCATATGAGGTGCATAATAGGAATATGTCGGAACATTACAGCCAAACACTATTCACAAATGGGAGGGCGGATTATGGATTTAGGAGAGCGAAAGATGCTATGCGGGTTGCAGAATTGATTGCTGATTTTCAAGATGATTGGAAAGGTTGGGGAATTGTCAATCGGCAATATATGAGGTTGTGAGAATATGGTAAGGAAATCATTAGATGAGGCGGTCATGGAATGGCAAAAGAATTGGAACGCTAAAAAAGAAGAACAATGGAAAAAGCGATATGCCAAAGAAATTGAATTGAAACGCCCTATGATATTTGAAGAGTGGGTCAAAAATGCTCGTTCTTTAGGGAATGCAACGCCTTATGGACTTGTTAAGGCTATCAAAAACAAGTTTCCTCATTTGCTTGATGCCTCCAAAGGTCTTGGAATCGTGAATATGACCGACGATATTTTTTATGAGGGTGAAGAACCTATGGGCTACAAATGGGCTAAAGACTCATTGAATCAATTGAAGTCGGATTTTAATTATTCATATGAACGGGATGCACAGAAAAATAGCGTTGCATTTGAATTGGGTAAAATGCCGAGCGAAATGAAAGACTCATGGAGATTTTCGCCAAAAGGTAAAGTCAATGGAAAATTGCTTTTGAATGGTCGCACATGGGCTTTCGTTGATATGGGTTCAAAAGACCCCGACAGAATGGGTGGCTTGATGAAACCCGGTGGATATGGCCGACCCGAACCTAAGAAATATCTGCGAGGACACCTATATCCCGAAACCATCATCAAAGAAGGTTGGATGCCGAAGAAGCAATTGAAAACCTTGCTTGGCAAACCATATCCATCCCCCTTGTTTAGTGCATTACGCAAGGATGGCAGTTTGGAAACATATGGCCCGTCATATTATTGAGGTGAAAATATGGATAATGAAAAAATGGAAAACGCATGGTTTGACGACCCCCCCGCAGATGCTTATGATGCGCCATTTCCATTGACTGTCACAGGATTCAATTTATTTCGTGATTCCGAAATGGATATTGATGAAGACATGAGTACGATAGTACAAGACCATGATGAACATTTGCGGATTGAATACAATTATTGGAAAAATCCTATTTTTACTGAACAATATGAGTACGGAACGAATAAAACATGGAACTCAATGTTCCCCTCATCGTTGCTTATGAGGTTAATGCGCTCAATGTGCTATACCGATTATATGGCTATGAAGCCGATGCGAGAAATCATGCCGAGAACCGAACCCGAAAGCGAATTACAATGGGGTTTTATGTTTGGAGTGATGTTGAGGATGTCATGGTGGGGTATGCAATTACCCCCTACAAATAATCCTTTTGGGAAAATAAATCTGCGAGAGGAAATGCCGATTCTTTGGGAACAGGCGATTACAAAAGCATTATGGGGTGGCAAAGAGGTTGAAAACGAATTGGGTGTGCTTGAGGTTAATGAGGATTCAATGTATATGCGAGCGTCGGAGGAACAAAGAGAAGTCATGGATGAAATCTCTATGCACTTTTG
>Ga0209337_1003056_pt1 | contig 11812 bp, 7 predicted proteins | sample LinPmetageLP53_FD_184044 | JGI IMG/M metagenome (GOLD analysis project Ga0209337, IMG submission 184044) | Marine viral communities from the Pacific Ocean - LP-53 (SPAdes) (version 2) | ecosystem: Environmental > Aquatic > Marine > Oceanic | place: Pacific Ocean | collected 2010-02-08 | reverse complement strand
CTTTACTGGGTTTTACTCTTACTAAAGAAGACTTGACTATAGGTGGGACTACTGGTACTAATTGGGAAGAAAGCAATTTACCAGACATAAGCGATGCAGTAGAAGTTTCTGCTTGGGACGATGGATCACTTACAGGTGTTGTAACAGCTCTACCAATAGGTGTTACTAGTGTTTTAATGTTTAACTTAGATAGTACTGTAATAGTATACGCTTATTTAGATCCAAATTACAATATATCAACTCAGAATATAAATATAGTTTTAGATATTGATGGAGACGCTCAGCCTGTTGTTATACCTACACCGTCTAATCAATTCCAAATACATGTAGAACTTACAGGCGCGAATCCAAATGCAAAAGTTTTCTCTATAATACCAAATGGAACAAACTATTATTATGATAATGTACCACAGAGTTGGTTATTAAAACCAGTTGACCCATATGGTAATAATACAAAAGCCTCTGTTATTTGTAATTACACGTGGCCAAACGTGACAAACGCACAAGATTCTGCTAGATTAATGTGGCCTGGAGATAATAGTCCTAAACAAATGTTTTTTGTTATAATTCCAGATGATGGTTATTATCTTTCAAGAAATAATTTTTACCCTCCAAGCACTTGGTGCGATCTTGACTGTATACTTGGTGCCAATAATATTGCATCTGATCAAGTTCCGCTGGATATAGTTTATGCATCATCACCTTCTAATCCCTTGACAAATCTAGAACCACACATATATCAAGATGACGTGTGGGTAGAAGGTTGGTTAGCTGGAGCAAATCTTAATGGCACCGAAGCGGAGGGATTAATTCCATCTATACAACCACAAGAACCATATCATCCTTATACTGGCTATGGTGGTACTGGACCAACCTCTACGTATGGCAATGTTTTTTTTGATTATGGGGGAGAAACAGTTTCTGCAACAACCTTATATAACGGTGGATCAAATTCTGGACAGTATGGTGTTAATAGCCAAGTTTCATTAATAGATTCAAAAATACAGGGCATTAGTGGTGGTGCAATTACCGATTGGGAAGACGTGCCATACCCATATAATTTAGTAGTTGGACAATGCCCAAACCCTTTTAATAGTGAGCCCCAAAATGACTTCTTAGATGGCGTACCTATTGCTGATTATTGTGCTAATGATTGGGTTTTAAATATTGCAAGTAATCCGAAGAATGTAGTTTTTGTTGCTCTTCAAGGAATCGCTAATCATGTTCCTGGTGGCAGCCCTAGCGATATAACACTGAAGTTATCTGGGCAAGCAATGCCTGAAAATGGAGACTGCACAGACGTAACTATTAATATAGAATCACCTTTACAAGCAGATTAAATATGGCAAAAGATACTTTAAAAAATAATACTATACTAGATATCAATAGCAATATTGGTGATGTAACAATTAAAATTGTTAATCCTGGTTTTGCAACTGAACATAGAGTTTTTTCGTTTTCTGGTAGAGTTAAAAAGAATGCTCAAACAAATGTTGGAACTCTTAGAGTTGATGCTGAAACAAACAAGTTTTTTGTAAACTCACCGGGTTTAATATCAAAATCTTCAAATAGAAAAAACAATTTAAAAAGTGAACTAAACCTAAGTTTAACTAGTATTGAAAAAAATGCTAAGAAAAAACCAATAGCATATAGTTATAACATGCTGTATACATCTAGAGAAGATGTATCAAGCGCTAAGGGTTTGAATTATGTTCTAAGTAATAAAGTAAAAGGTGAAACAACTAGAACGACTGGAATAGATAGGGTTGTTTTTGGTAAAAACGAATTAGATATAAATGGAGGTAGAAGACAAATAAAGGTCTATGGTAAAGCTGGATCAGCTTTTAAATTAGCTGTAAACGAATTTGTTGATAGGACACCAACAACACTAGATGATAATGGAAACTGGATAATAGAAAGCTTTGAAGAACAATCTATACTAAGTGCTTCATCTTATAATAGCACGTTTTCTAATCACTTAGGATTATTAAATATCATAGATGGAAAAATAGATTCAAGTGGAGTTTATGCGTTTAATCAAAAATTTCCAAGTAAGTCAGTTGAGTCTAGATATTCTATAAATATACTACCAACTACAGTAAGCAATAGTTTTAATAAAAATATATGGAACACGCTTAGACCAGGTTGGAATACTTGGTATAGTAAAATACTTTATCAATATATAAACCCCTCGTTAACACTAAGAGTTACATGTACAAACGGCAAGTTTACTTCTGTTAATGGTACGTCTATAAATAGTAGTACTCCTTATGATAAAGTTTACAATGGTGTAGCTAATCGTACGGCTAGTAGTCTTGAAAATAAAAAATCAGTTGTAACAGCAACTGGAGGTTCTTATCTACAGGTTTTTGATTTAGAGTATATAGTAATAGCAAGTCATGCTATGGCTGAAGTAGCAGCTCATCCAGTTGTATTTGATCCATATACTCCACTAGAAGATCCTACTACGTCAGAAACAGAATACAGTAGTAGTTGGACAAATTCAAATCCTAATAGCAATGGTGGCACTATGGTTAATATGTCGGTTATTTCAAATGTTTTAACAGATGTGCCAGGTACAAACAGAACGTACACACTAAAACTTAAAGTTAATATAGAAAAGTGGGGAACTAAAAGTATAATAATGGCTTTCCATTTAGACGATCATTTAACTCTTGCTTAATTTAAATAAAAAGACATGCCAGATATAAACGTAACATTACCAACTCCATTAAACTTTTCTGTAGAACCAGGTGATATAGCTTACTATATACCAATATTAAATAATACTGTTGGTGGATTCCAAACAAATCAAGTTGGGCAACAGATGGTTGAAATAGGTCCTATAAGAAGTATAACAATTGATGACAATACAGCAACTTTAGTTTGTGACATGGAAGAAGGTACAGTAGAACCTACTGCAGGTAACTTTATATTTTTTGGTAAAGATAGAGCCGTAAATGAAGCTTCTATTTTGGGTTACTATGGAGAGTTTGTATTTAAAAATAATTCAAAGCAAAAAGCAGAGATGTTCTCCACAGCATGTAGCGTATCAGAGAACAGTAAATAGTTAATAAAAAATGTAACTATATATATAGTTAAATTTAATTAAATGGCAGAATTACAAAAAATATCAAATTTTGGTATTGGTAAGGATTTTGAAACAAACGTTACTAAATTAGAGAACGATCTAAAAGTAATTGCTGATGGTGAAGGTGTCATAGCTGGTACAGAGGAAAATCCTATAGTAAACGATAGTGACAAGATACCTATTGAGCATTTTTTCATGGATGGTGTATATATAAGAAAGATGACTATGTTCAAAGACTTTGTTGTTATCGGAGCAATACATAAGCATTTACACATGTGCTTTTTATTGCAAGGTCATTTAAGTGTGGCTAGTTCAACTGGAGTTAAAGAGTATATTGCACCTTGTTATATAATAGCAGAACCTGGAGAGAAAAGAATATTATACTCACACGAAGATTCGTGTTGGTACAACACTCACAAGAACCCTAGCAACACAGAAGATGTTAGAAAATTAGAAAAACAAATTGTAGCATTGAGTTACGAAGAATATAAAAAATATAAATATGGCAAGAACTAATGGGAAAGGTGGAAACACCGCTGGTATGAAAGGAACATCTGCTTTTACAAATTCACCATACAAAGGTATATTTAGTGGAATTGGTGGCGCTATAAAAAATGCTGTGGGACCAGTCGCGGCAGGTTTAGTCGGGGGATTTAGTGGAGCTAATTCAGGTAAAGAAATGAAAGGCGGCAACCCTAATGAAGCAATTGCACAAGGTCAACAAATGGGTGGTGGAATTGGTAACACAGGTGTTACACCTCCTCCTGGAACCTCTGTAATGGTACAAAAAAAATCACCATATAAGGCAACAGATGCTATATTAGTAAAAGGAGCATACGATGCTGCTTCTGGAATGGGTACAGTTAAGTACGGAGCAATAGCAGGAGCAAGAGCTTGGACAAGTGGTGTTAATACTGTTGAAAGGACTGTTAACGATTCTAGTGCAGCTCAGGCTCAAAAAGATAGAACTCGTAATAAACGTTTTACAAAAAGTGAATGGAAAAAACAAAAGTGGTTTAATAGAAAACACGAAGGCTGGAAAGATGATATTAGATTTAACACTGATGGTAGTAGGGATTTTAACAACCAATCTTCCTAGACAACTATGTCGTTTATAGCAGTAGGAATTGGTCTAGCAGTTGCTGGTACAGCGGGCGGAATGCTGAGCGCTGGAAAAGCAAAAAGAGAGGCTCAAGCAAAAGAAAAAGAAGCTACAAAAGAGAGAGATAGACTAAAAGACATATATTCCTCTATGGACACTAGCAACCCGTATGCAAATATGGAAAACACAATGGAAGACTTAACCATAAACCAGAGACAATACGCATTAGAGTCACAGCAATTCCAACAGAGTCAAGCTAATGTTTTAAGTGGATTAAGAGAATCCGCAGGAAGTTCAGGTGTTGCTGGAGTCGCTCAAGCACTAGCAGGTCAAGGTCAATTAGCCGCACAACAATCTGCCTCTAATATAGGTAATCAAGAGAGACAAAATCAACAACAAGAAAGATCAATGGCAGCTAACCTTCAAAATAAAGAAAGACAAGGTGAAGTGTGGTCTCGTAATGCTGAAACAAGCAAGCAATCAACACTACTAGGAATGTCTCAACAAGAAGTAGGTGCTTACAGAGAAGAAGCAGCCGCAGCTCAGCAAGCCAAAATGGACGCGTTATCAAGCGGAGTTAGTTCTGTTGGTAGTATGCTCACAGGTGGTGTAGGAGCTGGCGGGGCCGGTGGAGCTGGTGGAGCCGGCGGTGGAGGTAGTCGTTACATAAGTGGCGCAGAGCAGGCAGGAGGATCACAAGCACTTAATTTAGGAACTAACCCATATCAAGAAGTTGGTGTTCAAAGAAATGCTAAAGGAGGTTGGGGGTAGATAATTTATTAAAACGTAACATATGTCATTTATAGCAGTAGGAATAGGTTTAGCGGTAGCAGGTACAGCAGGTGGTATGATAAGTGCTGGTAAGGCAAAAAGAGAAGCTGAACGAAAAGAAAAAATAGCGGTAAAAGAAAGAGATCGTCTAAAAGATGTTTATTCATCTTTAGATACTAGTAATCCATACGCGAACATGGAGAATACTATGGAAGATCTTACAATAAACCAAAAACAATACGAACTTGAAGCTCAACAATTTCAACAAAGTCAGTCTAATGTACTTAGTGGACTTAGAGAGTCAGCAGGTAGTTCTGGAGTCGCAGGTGTTGCACAAGCTTTAGCTGGTCAAGGTCAATTAGCATCTCAACAGTCCGCATCAAACATAGGAGCACAAGAACGACAAAATCAGCAAGCAGAAAGAGGTATGGCTGCAAATCTTCAGACTCAAGAAAGGCAAGGAGAAGTTTGGTCAAGAAACGCTGAAAAAGATAAACAATCCACTTTACTTGGTATGTCGCAGCAAGAGGTTGGAGCTTATAGAGAAGAGGCTGCAGCAGCACAACAAGCTAAGATGGATGCTCTAGCTAGCGGTGTTAGCTCAGTTGGAAGTATGTTAACTGGTCCAGGTGCAGGTGGAGGAGGTGGAGTAGGTGGAGGAATGGGTGGACAAATCACAAAACCCCCTGGAAAAACTGAGGACTATGACCCAGGTCCAATATGCCCAGGTTTATTATAAAAATAATATTTTGTTATGGCAATAAATAAAGAAAATTACAAAGAGTCAATTCCACCTATAGAACCTAGGAAACACAATGTGTTTCGTTATAAAAAAGAAACAGTTACGCCTATTGTTGATAATGGTGATTATAGCGAAGTTGTACAAAACACTTTAGATAACGATGGTGAGTTGGGATCTAAAGAATACAACTCAATATTTGGTATGGTTGAGAGTGGTAGAAAAGGTTATATAGAAGCAAATAAAAAAGGTAAAGCATTAGCAATAAAAGACTTAAACGAAAAGTCTTTAGCTATAAAAAGTTTTAAAACGTTTAGACAAGATCTAGCAGCATCTTATAGTACTAAAGCACTAATGAACGGTTGGCATAAAACAGAAGAGGGTGCACAAATAATGGCTTTATTATCAAATGAAGCTAGGTTAACAATGAAAAAATGTGGTGATGATGAAGTTGACTGTGAGGGCAAAGATGAACTAGGTGTGATAATTCCTGACTTTAAAAAGATTAGTAATTTAGAATCTAAAATAAATAACAAAACCTTTGGTAATTCTCAAAATAAATCAGGATTAAACAATATGACTGACTCTGAAAGAATATCATTAGAAGAAGAGCTAAAAGAAGAGCAAGAAGTTGGAAGTTGGGTTAGTATAGGTAATTTATCTAGGAGAATAAAAACTAAAGATGAGTCTACTAGAAAAGTTATACAAGAAATGGGTAACAACTATATGACTAGATCATCACAAACTAACAACATGGAAAATGTAAGCTTTCCTAGAGCAGCAGTAGAAAGACAAGTAAGAGGAAATGTATTAAAAAAATCTGGAAACTTTGATTCACTAATATATGATGAAATGATACCTAATAGAACTTTTAGAGATGATCTAATTGAAAATGCAATGTCAAACTCTTACGCAGATTTAGGAGTAGATGATATAGAAGGTGTTAACTCATCAGATGGCATAAACAGAGAAGAGGCAGAATTAATAGCAAATGCTATGATAAATAGCCAAGAACATAGAAGTGTCCTTGAAGATGAAATGACTAATTACTTTATTAGTTATTTAGAAAAGCAATGGAATGCTGGTCGTAGTAATAGACCTAATCCATCTGGAGTTGATAAATTTAGCTCTAGAGAAAACTTAATGACTAAAGACGCTGTTGAAAACACCAACACATTTGCTAGATCTTTAGGAACAGAAAAATACAATCCTGGCAAACTATAAAAAATATTAATCACGGGTAACTAACGAAACAGTATGGCAAATTATAAACTTAATGATGGTAGGGTAATGTCCGTATCAGAGCAAGAGAAAGAAAAATTCTTAAAAGAAGCAAAAGACAAAAATTTAAATCCTGAAAAAATTGATAGTGAAGAATCGGGAAATCAAGTAGACTCTGCGGAAAGTGCGGACGAAGAGTCGAATTCAAGCACGGAGACGAATCAGTCTCAAGACAAACAAACAGACGATACGGAGTCAACGTTGGAAGATGGTTCGTCGGAATCAGTAGATGAAGAACCACAAAATGAATTTATTTTAGAAGATGGAACTCCTTTAGAGTACAAAACTGATGATAGTGGTAGGAGATTGTATTATGATAAAAGCCATATAGTTAGCGCAGGGCTTTTTAAAACAGAAGTAAAACCTTCATGGATACCTGAAGTTAAATATGATTACGATAGAAGCCAAGGTATAAGGTACGATAAGGACACATTTGGAAAGACACTTGATGATCTAGCTCAAAAAGTAATTAAACCATTTGTAGAAACTACTATTGATGCTATAGATTCTGCTCAAAGTGGAGACGTTACAGAAGATTATTTTAAGTTACTTACAAGAAATAATAAAAAAGAAATGACTCTTGAAGAAGCCACGTCGCTTTTAGATCTAATGGAACAGCAGGCTGGTAAGGGCCCATCTGAAAACATTAAAAACTGGATAGCTGACATGGAAGAACAAGAAAATCCTCTTTGGGGTTGGTTAACCGCTACGGCAAAAAATCCTGCTGCAGCATACGAAGCTGTTGTTACTTCTTTAGTTGGACAAGTTAATGCAATAGTAGACGATAGAAAAGGAGACGGATGGGAAGAAGGTGATAGTTGGTGGAAAAGATTTGGTATTCAATCAGAAGAGTTAATAGCTGGTGGTGTTACCGCTGGAGTTGGAACAATGAAGTACGGTACTCCTCATCCAGCGTTAAAAACAGCAGCGTTTCTACGTGGTTTTATGTCAACTATGGGTGGTGGTATAGAGGCGACATCTAAATTTATTGAGCTTATTAAAGATCAATTTGATGGTGAGATACCAACAGAGGAACAATTTATAGATTTATATAATGACACAGAAACGTGGAACAAGCTTAAAACAGAAGCTAAAATAAAGGGTGCAACAATCGCACTTATTGATAATTTTGGTGGTAGTGTAGCTTCTAATACAACGCTTAAAATAGCAAAAGGAGGTAACAAAGTATTAGCAGCAGGTACAGGTACTATACTAGAAATGATTGTCGGTGGTGGTGGTGAAGCACTTTCTAGTGTAACTAGTCAAACTGCAGTAGGTAAAGACATAGATATAAGCATGACAGATGTTGGACTAGAGATACTAGGACAAGGAGGACAAGGTGCAGTTGATATTACATCTGCTATAACAGCATCTACCGATATAAAAGTTGATGGAGAATCCGTTACCGTAGAACAACTTAACGATATAGTAAATACCGCTAGCACTGAGCAACTTGCCACTATACCTATATCGATTGAAAATGACCCTGCTTTAGAAAATGAAATAAACGAAAAAATTAATAGAGCTAAAGTTGAAACTCAAATAGACCCAAGCGTAACTGATCCCGAAGTAAGATCTAGACTAGTTGATCTTCATTATGAAGAAGCAAAAGCAAAGATAGATTTAGAAAAAAAGGGTGTATTTAAAGTGCCGCAGGCAGAAGAAAAGTTGCAAGAAATTGAAAATGAAATAGCTGATATAATAGGTAACTACACAGCACTTACAGACAAAAAAGTACAAAAAAAGCAAGAAGCTATTAGACTAAAGGTTATAAAAGCTACAATGTTAAATAACTTTTCTAGTAAATTAGCTTTTTATAAAAATAACTCAAGACTATATGGAATGGATCTAGGAGATCCACTAAGTCAAGAAGAGATAGATGGTTATATTAAAGAAAACAACAAAGATGGAAAATTAGACGGTGCTAATGATGCAGCTGGTTTTGTAGATTGGGAAAATGGTAAAATAATATTAAATAAAGACCAAATATTTAATCAACAAAACTGGACAGTGCTAGAACACGAGGCACTTCACGTTATAGTTAAAGGTCAAAAAATAACACCTGAAATAATAGAAGGTTTAAAGAATATCATTGGTAAAGATCAATGGACCACGTCAATAGAAAGTAGAGTTAACGCAAAAGATAAAGATGGAAACAGATTGTATTCAGATGAATATATGAAACAAAATCCAGATGAATATCTTACCTTTTTATCTGATGCTATTCAGTTAGAAGAAATAACATACTCAAGAACAGCTGCTCAAAAGTTAGCATCTACTATAGAATCTATAATAGGAACTTACATGTCCCAAAAGTTAGGTATAACAAAGAGATTGACGTTTGATACACCAGAGGCAGCTTGGGAGTTTATGCAAAATTATAACGAAAGCATAAAAAAAGGAGCTATAAGTAATGCTATAATTCAAGCAACTAAAGGGGATAAGTCAGGAAAAGGTACTGTTTCTCTATCTAAATCAAACGTTGAAAACCTACTTAGTAAACACGATAACAATCCTAAAAAGTTAATTAGAAAAACACTAGTAACTGAACCTGGAGTATCCGTTATTCAATCTGAATTTGGAAAAGAAATAATGCCAATTGTACAGGCAATAACACAAAGACTATTTGATCCTATACCAAGAAACATAGCTGATAATGCTGGTGTCACAAGACGTAGTTTTCAAGAAGACTTAATATTGTTAGCTGGAACTTTAGTTTCAAACGAATACAACGGAAAACAACCAATTGATCAATTTATTAGTAATAGACTAAATCTTAGAGCAAACAGTTTAGCATCTGATTTGGGTATAAAATCAGTTGAAGAAAGTTCTAAAGAAAAAAGAATTAACCAAAGTTTCGGTGGAGTAGATTCTGAATTACAAATTGAAGACACCTCTAATGAAACTGGTAGTTTTGAAGAAGAAAATTTAGGTATAAAAGAAAGAAAAACAGAAGTAGTTAGTACAGATGGTAAGATAGTAAAAGATGAGTTTGGTTTATCTGATGAGGTAAACGAGATAGTTAGTGGAACAATAGAAGAAACTAACTATGATACTGAAGGTAACTATGAAGATGTAAAAAAAGATATAGTATCTCAAGAAAACGAAAAGTCATCAACTAAAAATCAAGTTGATCCTACAGGTCCTTTATATCCTATCATTGAAGCAATATCTAATTTTGTTTTTGGTGTTGATCCTAAAGCTGTAATGGCAAAACCTCAAAACTTAACAACATCAGAGTCAACAAACGCTAGAACTAAAATAGCTGAGCTAATGGAAAGTCTAGGTGTTAAAGAGGCGTTAAAGTTGATACTTCCAAATACTCAGTTTAACCCTAAGACAGGTAAAGCTATTGGTATTAATACTGGTTTGCTAAAAGAACTTTACGTAGATGGTAAGCTAAGGGTTCCAAATATAAAAGGAAAGGTACTTAACATAGACAACATGACAGATGCTCAAATACTAGAAGCGTTTGGAATAAACCCTGATTTCACCTTAATGCCTAACAATAGAAAGTATGATGGACCAGTTAAAGGTTTCATAATACAAACATCTGTTATAGTAGCAAACCAAAATATAAGAGAAGGTAAACAAAGTGGTTCAATTGGTATTGGTAGACCAGAAGTTGTTTTTAGTAAAGTTAATAGTTCGTATATAAAAAGTGGATTTGAAGCAACGCCAAAATCTTTAGCTAAAGAAATAGGATATGTGCTTACAGATAGAACAACTAAAAAATCACCTGGCTTAACTCCTGATCAAATAGTAGAAAGAAATAGAGTTACTGACGCTTTTCTTTTAATGTTTCCTGAGTTTAGATCGCTACTTAGATTAACTATTACAGGTAGAACAGATGGTAGTACATATTACAAGGGTACTAAAGAGTTTGACAAGTTACACCCTAACAGGTTTCCTAACGTTGAACAAATTTATACACCTAGGTTTTTATATAGTAAAGGTAAAAGAACAATACCAGATTTTTTTAGTAAAATAGATCCAGCAGAACAAGCTAAAATGCTACCAGCATTATATCAATTTGCTAAAGCTGTAGAAGCTTACACCAAAAAAAATAAAAAAGATAAGTTTTATTTTATAGAAATGTTACGTGACACTGGTGTTGATCAAAATAAACTAACAAGAATACTATCTCCTGTTAGCTTTGTTTTAGTAAATCAAAATAAGGGTAAATTTACGTTAAATCTTGATGAAGATGTTACACAAGAACACGCCCTTGCTCAAAGTCAAACAGGTACAGGTTTAATTAAAGCGGCGTTTGATCAAAATGTTGATGAAGTTTGGAAAGCTATTGAAAAAACCTATACACAAGGTACCTTATCTAATAAAGATAACTCAAAAGTTGGAGCAGCTGGATTTACTAGTGACATGCCTGCTGTTTATTGGAAAATAGTTCAAAGAATATTAGATGGTAAATTAACTATACACCAAAGCATGGCGTTTGTAGTTAGGTATACTGAATCAGGAGTAGATCTAAATAACTATATGCTAGTTGACGGTAAAATCACTATACCAGAATACTTTGGTTTAGGTATTGAGAACATAGAAAAACTATCAAACAACAGAAGAGCAGATTTAGTTAAAGTACAAAATGATTTAATATTACTACAGCTAACAGGCGAAATGACAGAGTCAGATGCCGTTGGTATATTTGAAGAGTTAAAGAAACTAAATAAGATCTCAATGGCAAGTAAAGATCTTAAAAACCTAATAAACGAAAGAAAAGCTATTAGCAATAGAGTTGTAACTAGTAAAACTGGAGAGTCAGTTGGAGCTTCTGTTTTTGATTTTGATGAAACAGTTGGTGTAAGTGAAA
>Ga0209337_1003054_pt1 | contig 11813 bp, 10 predicted proteins | sample LinPmetageLP53_FD_184044 | JGI IMG/M metagenome (GOLD analysis project Ga0209337, IMG submission 184044) | Marine viral communities from the Pacific Ocean - LP-53 (SPAdes) (version 2) | ecosystem: Environmental > Aquatic > Marine > Oceanic | place: Pacific Ocean | collected 2010-02-08 | reverse complement strand
GATGTAGATAATAAAAACTTTGATTCATCATTACATAATTATTATTCTACAGCAAATAGTCAACGACCTAATGATCAGCAAGGATTTATAGATTTTTGCTATGGAGATTTAGCAAAAAAGTAAAATATTATTTGTATATATATAGAAATGTTTTATCAAAATGATAGAATACATTATGATAAAAATCAATTTATACAGAGTGATGTAGTAAATGAAAAACATATAAATTATAATTTATATAATAATAAAAGTGATGAATATAAAGTAAAACAAGTAGCATTAAAGCAACCTAATATATTTTATTCAGATTTAAATGATATAACAAATATAGTAGATGATAATTCAAATTTATTATTAAATAAGAAACAATTATCTAAAAATGTAGATAGAGAAAAATTACAAGAACCAAATTTTTATAATAAACCATATTTAGGAAAAGGCACTGGAAATACGAATGTAGAAACAATGTTAAGAAATGGTGAAGAATATCATGATAAAAAGTTTTTAACAAGAGCAAATGAAAAGCCAGGAGAAATATATAAAGAAATGCCACTAATAGATGATGTAAAGTCAGGATTAGCTAATCCAAGTAAATTTGTAGAAGAAAATATAAATGATAATTGGGTAAGAGGAGGATTACCAACTAGAGAATTATCAAAATATTAGATAATAGTTAAATAAATTATTAAATTATATATATATATTTATAATTATATATATAATGTCATCAACAAGAAATAAAAATACATTAATGAATTATAGAGCAGAAGAAAAGAAAAATGATGGTATAAGTAATTATAAATTTAACATAAATTCACAATACGGTAAAAGTAGAAATTTTTTAGATAGATTTAAACTACCGGATTCAACACAACCAACAAGACATGTAAATCCAGATCATTTTTCACATAATCCTATAGATATAGAATCACAATTAAGAGGAATAAATTCAACAAATTTAGTAGGTCAATCATTTAAAGTAGATCCACAATTAAAGAATATAGATCATTATAAATTTTATGAAAGGGTACAATTAATAATGCCAAATCAAATAACAAGAGACCAAAATCAGAGACCTTTATTAAGCTAGGGGGAACTAATGTTCCCCCAAACCCCCTCCTTTAGCTAGGTTAAATATAGAAAGATTAGAAGTAGAAGAACCAAGAATTAAGGAGGGGGTTTGGGGGAAACTAGGTTCCCCCAGTTATTCCTATTAGAAGGTAGGTTCCGGCGCATCATTAGCATAAGATTTATATCATGAGTATCAAATGTATCTTTATATTTATCATAATTAGAATATGAGGTGGATGTTAATGATATATTTTTATATATCATAAACTGTATAGCATAATTTTTAAATAAATGTTTTTTCTTTAAGAAAAGAAGTTTAGTGACTCTACCGATAGAACCGGTTGTTAAATAAGCTTTTTTAAATAATTCAGCTACATCATAATTAATATAATAGGATTTTTCATAAATAAATGATACATCAATCCATGAAAATATAGTATCAATGATTTCCTGTGGAAGTATCATAATTAATAAATAGTAAAAGATAAATAATAAAAAAAGTATAATCAATTTTTTAGGGAGGAAACAAGGTTATGGGGTATTGTACTAATCAAGTTCTAATAAATTAATACTAGGAACATTTTTAGAAATTTGTTTTTCAAGATGAGAAATATGTAATTTTTGTGTTTCGATAATAATATCTCTACTAGTTATCATTTCTTGTTGTTGTTTAACCAATAAATTGAGTTGAATGGTATCTTTATAAAAATTAGTTTTATTAGCATTTAATTCAGCTAACCAGTCTTTATGTTTTTTAGTTTTACGTCTATGAGTATTGAAGGTATTTCTATTAATAAATTCTTTATTAGTACAAGGACATTTAATAGGGAAAGTAATATTATTTGTATCAACATAAGTACATGTATCATCTAAAACAGGAGCATAAATATCAGATGTAGTATTGATATCATTCATAACAAAATTAATAATATTATGTATAAATAAATAATATTTATATTATCAATTTTTTATATAGCAAATATATAAATGTTCACAAGAACAAAAGATATGAGATCAAGAATAAATTTTGATTTAGACGTTTTATCACAAAATAATAATTATATTTTTGGTCAACCAGGTACAGGACCAAATCCAGAATATATAAGTAATCCAGAAATACGTTTAGAGAAATGGGGTGGTAATTTAAGAACAAACGCATTAAATCTAGAACATGATTTATTTGGACAAACACGTAGATTAAATAGAGATGATATAAAATTAAATAATTATGTGACAAAATCTGTAAGTACATCAAGAAAAAATTATAATTCACAAGAAATAAAAAATGATAATCAACGATTATTATTAAATCATGTAGATAGTAGAGAACAAGGAATAACAAAACCATTTCATTCGATGCATATATTATTAAAAGATCCACAGGAAAATATATATAATACAAAAATAAATAGTACACGTTATAATAATAAATGGGGGAATTAATATATAGGATTAATTGTTAAATACAACATAGTAGATATATAATATAATATTATATAATAATATATTATGTAGTAATAAATCGTGTGGCGATATTCATGGTAATAAGTTCTTGTGAGAGTAATTTATATGAATAAGGAATATTAATACGAGCAAAATCAGTTAAATTATTACACATCATACATTTAAAATAATTTTTATCAGGATTAACACTTGATTGCATACCACATTTTTTACATACATAAATATGATATTTATCAGAACAATTATATAATCGGTCTTTAGTAACATTAGACATACCATGACAAATCAAACCATCTCGTTCCATTTCACCACAACGTAGACCACCATCACGACTTCTACCTTCAGCTGGTTGTCTAGTGAGACTAACCATAGGACCAATAGATCTACTATGTTGTTTATCAATAACCATATGTTTTAAGCGTTGATAGAAACAGGGACCAATAAATATAGAACTATTAATTTGCTCACCAGTTAATCCATTATATAATATTTCATTACCTTTAGATTCATAACCAAGTTTAGATAATTCATTACATATATGTTTTACAGATAAATCATTAAAACTTGTACCATCGCCATATAATCCAAGTTGTAATAAAATTTTACCTAATAATGTTTCTTTAAGTTGTGCGATTGTCATGCGAGAAGGAATAGCATGTGGGTTAATAATAATATCAGGTTTAAGACCATTAGCGGTAAATGGCATATCTTCTTCGTTAATAATATTACCAATAGTACCTTTTTGTCCATGTCTAGAACTAAATTTATCACCAATAACAGGTTGTCTTAAAGTTCGAATTTTAACTTTACAAAAGTTATAACCATCTCCATTCCTATTTAAATAATTTTTATCAATATAACATTCTTCATTTGTTTTATATGATCTACTTTGATCTTCATATTTAATAGTTTTCATATTATCATTCTTATTTTCTTTAATAGGAACATATTTACCAATGATAATATCTTGATTTTCAACAAGTTGATTTTCATTAATAATACCATGTGAATTAATTTTTGAATAATTAGCAAATTTATACCCTTTAGTTTTAATTTTATTAGGAATTCCTCTGATTTCATCGTCACCATAAATTTTTTTATCTTCATCTTTTTCAGTATGATAAATAACTGCTTGAAATAAACCACGATTAATTGAACCACGATTAAATAAAATACTATCTTCTTGATTATATCCAGAATATGTCATAATAGCTACAATAACATTAGTACCAGATGGAACATTATTTAATTTAAGTATATTCATTAATCTTGTATCAACTAATGGTCTAGTAGGATAAGATAATACAAATGATGATTTATCCATTCGTTCATTATAATTTGTAACATATACACCCATAGCTTGTTTACCCATAGCACACTGATATGTGTTTCTAGGAGACTGATTATGTTCAGGAAATGGAATACATGAAGCTAAAATACCAAAAATAGAACTAGGATGAATTTCACAATATTGATATTTTTTAGATAAACTATTACATTCATTCCAAAACATACTAATAATTGTGTTATTTTGTTCGCATGGATCAATATATTCTATACATGAAGGAATATTTTCATTATAACCAAGTAATAAATCATTCCATTTAACTTCATTATTATTTAATTTAGAAATAATATCAGAAGTAATTTGTAGTTTATTATCTTTAACAATAAGTAATGGTCTAACTAATCTACCAGCATCATTACATATATTAATTTCTTTATATTTATAATTAAATATAATAGAGGTATAAATATTAATAATGCCTTTACGTTTTTTATTTTTAAGATCATTAAATAATTCAATAGAATTTTTAGAAAATCCTATAAAACATCCATTTATAAATACCTTTACTTCATTAAAAATGCTATTATTATAATCATTATTATCAATATCAGATAATTTTATAATATGATCATTAACATAATCATATAGACTTCCAGAATAACTAGCAATAGTGATAAGTGTTAAATAACTTAAGTTTTTAACAATACCAACTGATGGACCTTCAGGTGTTTCAGCTGGACATAAATAGCCAAATATGGTATTATGTAATTTTCTAGGAGGAATAAGTTTACCACTTTTATCAATAGGAGTATTTATACGTCTTAAATGACTTAATGTAGAAATAAATGTCATTCTATTAACAACTTGTGCTACACCAACTTTATTATTATTAATTTGTTTAATACCAAAATCACCAGTAGCAAGAGCACGTTTAATGCCATTTTCAATTGTAGTAGATTTAACAATTTTATAAATATTTGTATTGTTTATAATATTTTTATAATCTTCAGTAGATTTCCATGAACCATTATTAATTTCTCTAATTGTAGCTTTTTGTATATCTTTTACTAATTTATTAAGATAATTTCTGAATAAATTATTTATTAATACACCAACAGTATCAATTCTTTTATTTTGAAAGTTATCACGGTCATCACATTCTCTAATACCTAAATAGGTTTCTAATAACCGATGTGTCATATATCCAAGAAAGTAAATTTTATTAGGTAAATTTTGACAATGAGGAAATAGATCTGTATCTAGAACTTCTTTGGTAAATTCATGTTTTCTTTTTTTACCATCTTCAGGAGTCATATTAAAAGGTGTATACATAGCAATATTAATTAAATATTGCATAGCATCTTCTTGTGTTAAAATTTGAGAAGCATCAATAACAGATGCTTGTAATGCTTTAAGTAATTCATTATTATGTTGAAATGATAGAATAATTTTATGTACAATTGCTTTATCTGAAATAATACCTAATGCTCTAAATAATATAAATAGTGGTACAGGAGATTTAAATCTAGCTAATTGTACATATATTCCATATCCAAAACCATTATTTTTAGTAGAAATCATTAAATTAATTTGTTTAGGTGAAATTTGTTTAAAATTAGGAACAGATTTTATTTCAGCAGTCCATGACCATTTAGTAGTTTGTTTAACTGGAAAGCAAAATATAGAATTTTCAGCAACTCTTTCTTGTCCTAATACTGTTTTTTCTGAACCATTAATAATAAAATATCCACCAGGGTCATATTTACATTCGTTTGTATGTTTGGGACTAAAATCTTTATTTTGTGTTAAACCACAAATAGATGATTTTAACATAATAGGCATTTTACCAATATGTACATTAAGAATTTCATTATTAATTGTTCTAATAATATTTAATGAATCTTTAACATATATAGTAATATTAAAATCTACTGTAATTACAGAACTATATGTAAAATTTCTTAATCTAGCATCTTGGGGTAACATAATAGCCGTAGCTCCATTATTTTCATGAATTTGGGGTCTATGTAATTTCATATTTTTTAATTGTATTTCTAGTTCTAAACTATATGAATTTGTTTCAGATATATAATCATTTTCAGAATGAATTTTGATTGGATTAAACATATCAATAGTATTCTGCATTTGATAATTAACAAAATAATTATATGAATCTACTTGATGTCTAACTAATCTTTGTAAATGATAATCCTTAAAATAAGCATCTATAATAGACCATGAATCATTTTGTTGTAATTCTGACATATTCTAATTTAATAACATTTCTTTATTTAGTTTTATTTCAATTTTTTGCGTATTTTATAAAAAATTAAAATTTTAAATGCTATTAAATGGATGATAAAAATAAAACAATAAGTATCGATTCAAATTTATGGAGCGTTTCATCAAAACAAAATAGATCAAGAAAAAAGAAGGAGCAAACAAAATCTAAAACAGAATTTGATAATAAATTTACAGAACAATTAAATACGCTTACAGAAATGTTAAATAAATCAAAAGACCCAGAATATGGTATTTTAAAAAATGGTACCAAACCAACATATAGAAATTATATGAATACTATTAATAATAATAATAATAATAATAATACTAATACAACTATTGAAAATTCTATATTAAATTCTAGTAGTAATAATAATACGAATGAAACAAATAAAATAAAATTAGGATTAAATCATAGAAAACGCACAGCAAAGGTTCAGATTCGTGGTAAGAAGTCAAGGCGTAAAATTAAAAAACAAATAAAAGATTATGATAAAGAATCAATAACTGAAATAAAGAATTTTTTATATAATAATTCATTAATAAAATGTGGAACAAATGCTCCACATGACGTATTACGTGAATTATATAAATCAGCAAAATTAACAGGTAAGATAAAAAATTCAAATGGTGAAGTATTATTACATAATTATTTTAATAATCCAGAAGAAACATTAGAGTAGGAGGGAATCAAGTTTCTCTCAAACTTGGGTTGGCTTTAAGCTTCAGCTGTACCCGATGGATTTAACCCAATTTGTTCTTTAAGCCGGTCTGTTTCTTTATCATCAGTTGTTTTTTTATCATCAGTTGTTTTTTTATCAGCAGCAATTATATTTTCAGCTGTCAACATTTGTTTATCCATTTCCTCTTTTAATTTTTTATCTTGTTCTTTTTCACGCTCTTTTTGTATTTGATTTTCTTCAACAGATAACATTCCACTAGCGGAAGCTTTAGATTTTTCTACTTGATCTTTTATAAGTTGACTAACATCTTGTCCTGACTTAATAGCATTTTCCATTTTAGCCTTAAATCCTGAATCACCTATCATCATTTGTTTAATTTGTAATGGTGAAACTCCTAAATTACCACCAGAACCAAGTAACATAGCCATTTCGATTTGTCTTTCCCCAATTTCTTTATCATTTGTTGCTTCTACTTGTAGACGTTTAAGTTCATAATCTTGTTTGACTTTTTGTTGTTTTTCTTGAAATGCCAGCCGCCTGCGATTCCACTTGTTTTTTTCTACTTCCACCGTCAATGCATCGGTGCGCGCCTTCGCGCGGTCATTTGATCTCGTCACGGCCGCGTACCTATCGCGTTTAATCTTATTCTCCTCGATGTTCTTGAGCGCATCAAGTTTTTTGCGTGTATCTTCGCTATTAGTTAAGATCTTTTTACGTTCAGTCGCGTCCTCGAGAGCGTCTCGCTGGGTCTGCGCCGCAGCATCTATAGCCGCGACTTCCTTCTTCACTTCAGCATTTATAGCCGCGGCTTCCTTTTCTTTTCTAGCTTGATATGCATCTTGTTTACCAGTGATTGTTCCTAGAGATAATAAAGTAGCATCTTTTAATGCTCCAAAGAAAAACTCTAACATAGCATAAGCAGGATTTTTACCATCCTTTAATTGTTGTCTAGTTTCATTATCCCATTTAGCAGTTGCTGAAGCCTGTTGATTAAAAGCACCAACAGATTTAATAGCTTTACTGAATGTCATAACAATGAAAAATACTAGAAGAATTTCAGGAATAATTGTAGTGATACTACGAAAACTATTTACCATTTGTGTGATTAAATTAGATAACCCAAAATGATCATTAACTGCATCAAAGAATTCAGCAAATATAAAAAATATAGCTAAAACTAAAATAACTTTAGTTACAAGGTCCATCATAGATAATCCAGTATCACCATCTTTTTCATTAACAGTAGGTTCAATTAATTGATCAGTTATTTTATCTATTATTGTTGCTGCTTGATTACCCATATCTCCACCTACATATCTAGCAAAAGTTCTAAATAATGGAAATAATAATAAACATACAGCAGGAACCATACAAATAAACCAAATATTTAAAATTAAAAAGTCAGTAGCTAATGTGCTTTGTAAGATCATCATAAATATTAATGGTACAATTTTTTCTAATACTTTATCAAATTTGTCTCCTGGAGGAAAAAACATACTATATAATGCTTCCTCAAGTGTAGTATTTGGAGCCATTGGAGGAAATAAAACAATAAGCATATAAAAGTAGTTAAGTGTTGCTAATCCTTCCCAAGATGTTCTAATACCATCCATCTCTATTTTACCAGGTTTATAATGAATTGTAGGTAAAGTCATAGTAATTATAGAAAGTCCAATAATAGCACATAATGGAGCAGCATTAGTTTTAAGGGATGTAATAATACTAGTTTGTAAAGATAAAAATAATGCTGTAAATTTAGCTGTTAAGGGCATACGACTAATATTATAAGATGGTTGATTATTAGGTGATTTATATGCTAGTGAATGAACTAAGGCATCTAAAACAGGAAATTTTATATATGGTAAAAAACAAAAAGATATACCTAGTAAAACATTACTACATATATAAATAGTTCTATCTTTAACATCTTCAATAAAATTAGTCATTACTGTACTATGATTAGGTGTAACTTTTGTAATAGTTCTATAAAAAGATGGTTTAGAAGTATCTTGAGTAATATGCGGGTTTATAATTTTACCATTTTTACCTGATCCATTATGGTATTTACCTAAATGGATAGTAAGTAAATTATCATATAAAAACATACTTTTAAGTCTTTCAAGAGGATCAGCTGGAAATATTTCACCTAGAGCGCCAAGCATTTCTTTTTTTTTAGCAGCAAGAGCGTCAGCTGCTAGTTCAGCATCAAATTCAGCATCATCCTTCGCCATCATAGCAGCGTCAATATCATCTGAAGAAACAAGTGAAAATACTAATTTTTTTGAAAATAAATCAGGTGTATCTACACCTTTACCTATATCTTCGTTTTCATAAGATGCTTGTTGAATAGCATAATTCTTTAAAAATTTACTAATATCTCCTTCACTGCCGCCACCACCGCTTCCTACGTCAGTGGCTGTAGTAGCTCTAATAGGAGGGAACCATGATTCAGAAGCAACTCTACCAGGTGTATCCCAAAAGTGATCTCCTGTATCAGTTCTAGACGTATTAATATGTAACCCATGACGATTAAATTCAATTGCTAAGTTTCCATTAGAGGAGGCTGCCGCCTGATGATGAAACCATATCAATCCTTTTTGCCCTCCTGCCGCAGTTTTTAAAAGAGTATCATCTCTATCAGATGCATATAACATAACTTTATAATATCTTAATCTAGGTGGGTTATCTGGTCCACGTGCTTCGATCCATACATAACCATCTTTATCACCTTCTTGAGCTTTATAATCTAATGTATATTCACCACCTTCTTTAGCTTTATAATCTACAGACCTAGACCTTGCTTTATTAACTTCATTAACAGTAGGATTAGATCGATTTTTTTTGTATGTAATATTGCCTGAAATATATATTTCAGGCGCCTGTGTTATCTTACGATTAACATCATCATCGATAGAGAGATTACTTTTCTTTTTATCGAGTGATTTGTCAATATTATTGTAATATTTATGTACACATGCATATAAAATAAAAGCACCATAATCAGTTATAGCGAAATGATGATTTATATCTATATTATCGTCTTGAATATTTTCTGAAACAAGACCATTGGCAGGGTCTTTTTTAGTGAATCTAATGAGTCTAGAATAATTATATTCTTTACCAGTTTGACCAGCAACTGAATCTGCTAATTTATTTCTACCTTGAGCAGCTTGAAGTGCTTTTCTTTTTTTCTTTTTCTTCTTACTCTCTTTCTTTTTACCAAATTCATAAATATTTTTTTTAAAAATACCAAAAAAATCTGTAGATTGATCAATATCATTGATATCATCAACTGTATCATCAAGAACATTTTCATCATGAGAATCATTATGAAAAATTTGATTTCCTATAAAATTATTAATTTTACTAATAATTGATTCCATCTTAATATAATGTATATAGATATTAGATTATATTAAGCTAACTTAATTTTTTTATAAATAATAATAGAAAGAGTTTAATAAAGTTAACTTTATTAAAATAATTAGGTTATTCTTTTTGTGGGACATGATGCTGAAACAATATATAAAGAATTTTCAGTTAATACAATAAATTCTTTATCAACTTTATATATTTTACTAATAGGACTAGTATATTCGTCCTCGCTACGAACTAACAGCTTTTCATCACTAGTTCTCACGCCGAAAAAAACTGTTTGTTTAATTGAATCTTCCCAATAATCGAACATAATTGGTTTATCTTCTTTAATTGCGATTTTAGCAGCATTTGTTAATATTAGCTGTGAAGGTAATACTTGTTCTTCTGAACGATTAGCTAATTCTGTCATAATATTATAAAATAAGAAATTCTATTTATATTCTAAACTAATTAAATTATTGAATTAATTAAAATAACTAAAATATTTATATAATGATAGAATATTCTTTATCTGATAAAAAAATATATAATGTAAAACTTACAGGAGATTTTAATAAATATTTTATAAACTACAAGAAAATAATTCTAATGTATTTAAATCATTATAAAAATATTATAGAAAATAAAGAAGAGTTTAATAATGAGATTAAATTGACTGGTATATCAGCTTTAACTAATATTTATTTAATATTATTGATATCAACAAAAAATTTAAATGCTACAATACATAATTGTGAGAAAACTGTATTTTATTTTTTTGAGTTTATTGAACAAATGAATGCTCCTAAAACAGATATTCAAGCAATATTAAAATTAAATGTATTTGATGCCAAATTATTTATATATAAAAAAACAATATATGATATAATAGAAATAAATTATAAAAATAATGAATGTGAAGATCAGTTTTTTATAAATATGAAAAATTTTACATTAGTAATAAATAGAATATTAGAAATATTAATTAATTCTAATAAAAAAATTAATACTATTATTAAATGTCTAAGTGATATAATAGATGAAATACCATATAACATAAATAATAATCATGTGGATAGTATTAGAAATATTAAAACGTATACTACAAACAGTGAATTATTATCTGTTTTAAATAGGGACCCTAAGTACTCTTAACTATTCTTTAATAATTGTCTTATATTTTTTAAGCCCCTTATTTTTACATTTTTTATTTTCCATATTTTCTATAACACCATTATCTACTGAAATAAAATTAAATTCATCATGAAATATTTGCTTTAGTTTTTCGTATATATTATAAATGTCGCATTCATTACATTTACCAACAATTAAAACACTTCCTGTTCTAAAAATCATAAATGATATTTTATTATTAGAATTATTTATATAAATTTTACTCATAATTCCAGGATAAGAACATGGATCGTATGCTGTTTCAATATTATATTTAAGTTTTAAAATATTAGCAAGTTTTTCACGATTTAAACAATATCCACATGTAAAATTAGAATTAATTAATACTGTTTCATGATTATCTAAAAATAATACGTTAATATTACAATGTTTATTTAAAATATCAACTAATGTATTAAGAACAATCATATGATATTTTTTACATTTAATTCCTGGGAGTTCTAATTTTCCAGTATTAAATACCTTTACATGTG
>Ga0209337_1003053_pt1 | contig 11818 bp, 14 predicted proteins | sample LinPmetageLP53_FD_184044 | JGI IMG/M metagenome (GOLD analysis project Ga0209337, IMG submission 184044) | Marine viral communities from the Pacific Ocean - LP-53 (SPAdes) (version 2) | ecosystem: Environmental > Aquatic > Marine > Oceanic | place: Pacific Ocean | collected 2010-02-08 | reverse complement strand
CCTTGCTTAAAACTAGCAGCATCCACGATCCCCGTGAAATTATTTTCGCTTGTGTTTAATTTTACTATATTAGCATCGTTCGATAAATTAGCACTTGAAATTTGTGTTCCAGCAATCATATATTTATGAGATGAGGAGAATAAATTTAATCCTGTATCTTTTAGTTGTGTATGAGTAACAGCGCCATTTGGAGCAAAATTCAGTTGATTAGAATACAACATAAAGCAGTTTGGACCTGATATTTTCATCTCCATAGATAAAGGGGTATTAGTCCCTTTTGTTAATCTCATAGCACAATTAGTATTAGTAGCGTCGCTACTCTGGTTAATAATAGTTTGTACTGCTGAACCGCTCCCTGTTCCATTTTGAGTATTTGTATCTCCCGTTAATTTAAATAAATCCGTTTCAGTTATTGAAGCACTAACCAACTTTTTATTAGCATCGGTTAGCACCAGTTTAGATGCAGTTAAGTCGCTTATTGTTATATCTCCCGAGTGGGTTTTATTACCACTTACGGTTTGGTTACCTGCTAATGTATGTATGTCGGATGTATTTATAGAACTAACCGCTAATAGACCCGCTGAGTTAGAAGCCATGATTTTATTAGCAGTTAAGCCTTGTGTTCGTGCTAATATCGTATTTTGTGCTGTGGTTAGCGCATCTAATTCAAAATCTAAATTTTGATTTGAATAGTTAGCAGAGGTGATTTGTGTGGCTGGTAAGGTTAGACCAGCTACTCCAGTTAAAGCATTATTACCAAAATTTACAGGTTTTGTTATCTCTACGCTATTAGCACCAGGTAATGCCCATACCTCTCCATTTTGACGAGCATATATATCACTGCGGATGCTACCAGTTGTTATTACATCCTGATTAAATTTAAGGTGTTCTCCGCCAGTAATAAAATCAATCTCATCTCCGTCCGTCTTATGTCCTTCTATTCTAATAATATCAGCATTAATAGTATGGACTGGGTCGCTATATATATGAGCCATCGTATATATTTACACTATATTATTATTAAACGTTAAATTATAATATTGGGGTTATGTATAGAGAATATGCCTGTTTCTAAAGCAACCAAACAATCAGTAGATACTACTTTACCTAAAAACATCCGTGTATGGGTACGAGCGAGAGATGAATTAGTAACCGCCATGTCAAGTGGTGGTGACTACGATTCTAAAAGGCTTCCAGTTTTAGCCAAGGAACTTCGTCAAGCAGAGAAAAATATACTCTTAGTTAAAAATAAAATTACACGTGGAGAGATAGCAGAAGATTCGGCAGAATATGTAAGGGAGAAATACAACGAATTTGTTAGAGGCGAGGATAACCGTAAAGCGACTGGACAGACCCAAGGTGGCAAGAAAAAAACACCATTTTTTAAGGAGAATGGAGATGCATTTTCTTCTCAAGATATTACGGACGCTATGCGTGGTGGCTCGTTCCCTGCTGGATTTTTAGCAAATAGGCTGTCTAATCCTAATAGTGCTGAATTTAAGGATGTTTTAGCAGCATTAACTCCTGATGAAGACAGAACTGCTGAAACTAGAAAATCACAAACCGTAGAGGCATTATCAAGTCCTGCTCCACCTAAAAAAGAAACTAAAGTAGAATTAACCAAGGAGCAGGTAGCAGCAGAAAATCAGAAAATAGCGGATGCTAAACGTAAGAAGATTATTGATGATGCTAATGCTCAAATTGCGAAGGATAAAGCAAAGGAGGAGGCGCTGTCAGCAGCCAAGGCATTTGTTTCAAAAACAACGGCTAAAGCCAAAGTGGCGGCTGAGAAAAAGTTAGAGGAAGACGCTAAGCAAAAGGCTGAAGAGGAAGAAGGAATTACGGTGAGTGATGCGCCTGATGAGCCTCCGGTAAGACGTAAAATTAGAGGCGGAGGTACTGCTGAGGTACAGCCTTTAGAAGATGTAGCGGAAGAAGAAGGTATTAAAGGCGAACCAGCCAACGCCAGAGCAGGTCTTCGTGGAGGCGCTCCAGCCGAGGAATATTATGAGCCTTTTAGTGATATTCCTAGCCCAGGTGATCCTGTTCCTCCTGTTCCTCCTCCTAGTCAGCCAGTTACAGAAACCGATGCGCTACCCGATAATAGAGGCACGGTTGAGGAAATGTCCGATATTTTAGATGCAAGTAGAGGAGGGGTTGGCATGACTCCGTCCTCTATTGTACAGGGGAGTGATTCAGTTGTAAAGGAGGATGCCCAGAGAAGTAAGATGAAAATTGCAAGGCTTAAGGAAGAGATTAGAGCATTACATCTCATATATGATAATAACATTGCTAAATTTAGGTCTAATCCACACAAGGGTGACAGGGATGACGCTTTAAAAAGTAATGATGTAGCGGTAGTTAGGAGGCATCATAGGGATATGGAAAAAACAATCAGGGAATACTACAGGAGTGGTGGCGGAGATACTCTCCAGGTTGGAGTTATTGTCCCTATCGATACATACCTTCAACAATATTTAACAGGAGGAACTCCAGCCGAACAAGCCGTTTCTGTGACTCGTACAGCGCCGACTACTGGAAAGGAAGGAACAACCTCGGTTGGAATTGGTCACCGTGATAAGGATTTAAAATCTAAATCTCACGATCCCTACAGTAGAGCCGTTGCCCAAGGTATTTATTATCAGAGAGGCGGTATGAGCAGTTATAAGCAGAGAGCCGTTAGTGGTCACACTATTAAGATTGGAGGAAAAGATAGGGTTGGTGCAGTCAAAGACCCGAGAACCTATGTTGATGCTCCAATGAACAACTTTTTAAATAGAGCAGTGATTGAAATCGCCGATCCTACTTTAAGACTTAAAACAAAATAATAATAATATGGTATATATATACATATGAAGAAAGTTAAACCTAAAAATCCCCAGACAGATTACGTAGATGAAAATCTAGCAGAAGATATTAAATTAGATTTATCAGAGGATGATGACAATGATATGAAATTAGATTCGGGAATTAAACAATTTGACGTTGAGAGCCTACCGTTAGGCTTTTTTATGATCGTGGTTGCTCCTAGACGGTCGGGTAAGTCAGAAAAAATTCAATCTCTCCTAAATGAAATTTATAATTCTAAGAAACAGCGCTTTGACTATGTATTTTTATTTAGTGCTACTGATGCTGGATTTGAAGACCAGATACCTGCAACCTACCGTTTTAGAGATCTGGCTCACCTGCCTTACGTGGCGAACAAACAAGCGGAAGTTAAAGCCTGGAACATGAAACAAAAAGATAAAAAAAAGCGTGTAAAAAGTCGGGTGTTGATTGTGCTAGATGATATGATAGGCGACACCACCGGCAAGAATAGTTTAAAACACAACGATGTTATTAGGAAATTAGCGGTAAATGGTCGCCATTTGAGTGATAATGTAGAAGGTAATGGAATTTCTGTGATTGTTATTACTCAAGCCGCAAAAAGTATTCCAAAGACTATTCGTATGCAAACGGATGTAGTTATGGTGGGTAGGATTAGTAATAGAATTGAGCGACAGACGATAATTGAGGAATTTTGTACCTTAAAATCTGATAAAGTTGGCATGAAAAGAGCATATGACCTATTTGATAATATTACCCTTTCTAACCCATTTAGATTTATCTGTATCAGCAACCACACACCCAATAAGCGTAAAGACTCCGACTTTATTAGTTATATGGATGGAACATACCCGACGAAACAGCAGAAGCTATTTGGCGATAAATACGACTGGGATCAAGAGAGATCAAGCGACAGTATATTTTAAATTAAATTTAATTAATAAATTATAATATTGTTCTATGTTATATAATGGTTTATTTCGGATATCAAGCAAGTAAAGGAGGCTACCAATATTATTTTAGTGGGATTAGAGGCGCAGCGTTAAACCAAAAGAGCGAAGTAGATACGGACACACCAGACGTACCAGTAGATAAAGATCACATCCCAGAAGTAACAAAAACCGATGGAGTAGAAGTTGCTCAAAAACCCACCACAGAGAGAGTTGTTATGGAGGCTACACCTACGGAAGATGGCGTAAAGGGTACAGACGGAGTAGAAAAGGAATCTAAAATTGAACTTTAATAATATAATATAATATTTATCTTATATATATGAAGTTCTCCACAAAATCTATTGATAATGCTACGCTACGCCAGAATGTGAATGGACAGCAAGGCATTTTTAGAGGCAAACCAGGGTCTAAGCCTGAGGTTCTCAAACCTTTTGCTGATAACTACGTGAAGAAGAAGAAGGATATGGAAGGCAAACCCACCACCTTTAGCAAAAGGGTAACCGCCGAGAATGAGTACCAAGCCCGAAATACGGATCTCGCAGGCGATAAATCCGCCACCGAATTTAGAGGCGATAAACCGAGGTTTGACCCCATGGAGATGAATCAATCTCTCGTTGGGTCTAATAGCCGAGCGTCTGGTACGTTCCGAGGAGGCTTGGATAAAAAAGAAGTTAATAATAAGTACGAGAAGCCGGTTGGTAGGGTTACCCGCTCACAGAGCGTGAATCCATTTGCTATAAAAATAAAATCTTCGGTTAAGTTATAGATATGGTGGATTTAGCAGGCGTTGCTGTTCTAATCACTACGGTTGCAGCGGCTTGTATTGGCGTAATCTCTCAAATACAGCATAGTAGATGTGTAAAGTTAAAAGTGTGTTGGGGAATGTGTGATTGTACTAGGTCTGTGCCTGATGTTCAGGAGGCGGTTACCCCTGTTCCTGGGTCACACGTTGAGTAGCATTCTCTCTATACTTCTTTTGTGCTTCTTTGATTTTGTCTTTATTTTTAGCACGCCAACGTGCGGTGCTAGCATACACCTTTTCTCTATTTAACGACACGTATTTGGTTCTGTATTCTTTTAATGCTTGTTTTTTCTCAGGAGTCATTGCATCTCTTTTTTCTTTGGCTTTTGCTAAGATTTTCTCTCTATGAACCATGTAATGTGCGTGATTTGCTAGTTTTTTTTGTTCTTTAGTCAGCATGATGTATATATAAGTACGGATGTATTTATATATATTTTTAAAATTGATTTAAATGTATTATTAAAAGTATAGTTGTTATGAGTACAGCCGACGGACGAATTTTTCTTAATGAACTGAAATTGGCGGGTTGTATTTATTGTGGAGGAGAGGATTCTACTAATGGTGGTCATATTTCTAAAGAGCAAGAACGACATTTTAGGTATTATAAATTAAAAGAAAAAACATCATTGCTTCCTAAAATACCTGAGCGAAAAGAGTCCTGTGTATGTGGGCATTCAATTTGGTGGCAATGCTATATAATGAAGCCAAAGTCTAAACCCACAGATGAGATGATTATTGTGGGTAATTGTTGTATCAAACTATTTACAGGGGGAAAGTTAAGGACATGTTCCATCTGTGGAGTAGAGCATAAAAATAGAAAGTATGATTTGTGTAATATTCATAAGGAACAAGCAATTAAGGCTGAGAAGGCGGCTAAAGCATTTGAAAGAAAGAAGAAAAAAGACCTTATTATGATGATAGAAGATCCTGATATGCCTGAGCCTGAGTGGTTCAGGAGATTGAGGAGAGAATATGGGTATTTTAGGGGATGCAGTTAGGTGGATGGATAATAACAATGGAGAGATTATAGGTGTTTATGGAAAAATGACAATGGAGAGATTATAGGTGTTTATGGAAACAGTGACAAAGTGACAGTAATTTTGGGGTTGAACCTGGCTTTTCTATAGAGAATATCTATAGATATATTCTATAGAATATATAATAGTTTATGTAAAATCTTTGTCACTTTGTCACTATAGTAAGAGATATATGTAGTATATATATTAATAACACCATATATAGTAAGAAAATCAAAGTGACAACTTTGTGACAACTTTAATGACAAGTTATAAATAGTGACAAGTTATTGGTCATCGTAGGTTAATGAGATTCCATCCCATCCTCTATCTCCATTAGTCCTATACGTTTTAGCAGAAGGAAAGAAAGCAGAGATATATTTATTAACCTTTTGTAATGTTACAGCCATTTTCATATCAGTAATAAATAATTTAAGATCCTTATTCGATACTCGGTCGGTCGCATCCACTTTAAAGGATTCTTTAATTATAGATCCAATAGAAGCATTATCCTCATCCTGGATAGGAGGTGCATAGTTATACATTACTTTATTTTTATAAGCGTCAAATATGATATGACATATCTCATTTTTAATATCATCCCTATTTAAATATACTAGACGCAGACTCATATCAGCCTTTTGATAATTAACGTTAGGCAATCTGTCCTCATTTTCATCTCCAGTTAAAAATACGCTTTTCATATCATACGAAATTAATTTTTCTACCGCATCCACGGGTTCTATTTTTGGAAAGTCATTAGATAAAATCATCAACATGGCTTGCAGACGAATTGTTATTTCATCCTTATAATTAGCACGTACTTGATGACGGTCACCACCACTACAAAATGCCTTAATACTTGTACCATTTAAAATAACACCTTCATCCATCTCATTAGCATATACCAATCTTGCATGTTGTAAGGGGATTAAAAAAGATTTAGCCTTCGCCTCATCCTTATCACCTGTAAGTGATTTTTTATAAAAACAAGATGTATTAATCTCTCTGACATAATCCCCAAACGCAGCCATAAAATCACACGTTACACCTTTACCGCTACCTCTCTCTCCCTGTACGTGTAACCATTTTTTATGTGTGATATCACCCGCCATAGCCACAGCCATATTATATAAAAACGCATCACGCTTGGTAGGGTCATCTCCAAAGATAGGATTAATAACCTTATCATATATTTCTTGTCTAATGATAGGATCATGTGGTAAGAAATCCCTATCAACCTTAATTAATGTATTATGTGTTCCGTAAGGCACGAAGTCGCCAATTTTAAAATCATACACCCCATTATTAAAACAGATTTTACCCAAACTATTCTCCCACATTTTATTAATAAATTGTGTGTCCTCTTCTATAATATCCATACCGTCACGCACACATTCATCTGTTTCCTTTACTCTACTGATGCTTTGTAATACATACTCACCATTAGGTTCTCCAGACTCCTTATCTTTTTTCTCAATATAATAATTATACTTTTCAGGCTTAAAAATAATATCCCTTCTTAATGCTCGCTTTACTTCAATATCACCTTTAATCCAGTCAGGCTTATTAACATCAGGTTTAAAATAGTAATCGCCGTCGCATCTTGTAATACGAGGCTTAAACTCCGCCAGATTCATTTTTAGTGCAACTTCACGGATGGTTCGGCTAGACGTTTCCATGTTCTTTTTCTTCCATTTCTCGTATAGTAGCTCATTGCTTTCTTTAGCGTAGAAACACAAAGAGCCAAACGTGGGAGTATTTTTAGTTGGGTTATAATCATATAATAATTTTTCAACGGCTTTATTGGTTTCTGTTTCGGTATAGTCCTCGTTAGTAGAATATTTTAAACATAATAGCCTACCTTCAATCTCTCCCCAACAATAAATAATAGACCAGCAGATACGTAGCCAGTCAGAGTAGTTACCGCTACTAAAAAATTTAGAGTCTATAATATCTAAAATGGTAGGATCAAATATTCGTTCTCTCTTTTGTAAATTAGACGCAGGGGTGTTAGTAGGCATTACGGCGGTATTAAAATCATTGAACGTTAAAAACGATGCCTCATCATATCCAATCATTATAGCATTTATACCTTCAAAGATGACGTTATATACTAAATCAAGACCAGGTCTATAAGGGTTTTGATTTTTCCCTTTAACATCTTTAGCGTGCTTTACTAAATATTTATGAGGCATCTGACGACTTACAGACTCACTAAAATTACCACCAGGATAATTCTTAATTAAAAATTCCTCACCAGCGGCATCATCTGCATCTAATACGCAAAACCGAGTAGTACGTAAATTAGCTACTAATGTGTTATCGCCTGTTCGTTGCTTCATGTCGTTGATAGCCATCATTGTTTCATATGAATGCTTTTCCCATCCTAGAGGCGGTTCTGTGCCTTTAACCATTATCTTTTTTTTAATACCGTCCTTTACAAAAAACTCTAGACGACATAAGGCATATGGAATTTTATTCTTATCAAAAAACTCACGCATAGTAATATCATTGTTAGAGAGATACGTTTTAGTTTCTGTTTTGGTAGCCATATTAAAAGAAGATAGCACTATATTTTTAAGTCATAAAATAATATATATATTTTATGAAATTTAGGACTTAGGAGAGATTAATCATGCTTGACGTACAAAGATTGTGTCCCCGTTGAGTGACACATTTTTTCAGCCATAGCGATTTTTTCTGTGATAGGTGGGCTCGTATCGAACTCTGAGATCACTACGTGGCGAATCATGTTAATACTAATCTTTTTCCCAGTCGGCGCAAATACTCGTTTCATTAAATGACCCATTGCATTATTTGTCAGCACATTCTTACCCGTGCAGGTATAGAGCAGATATTCTTTTGAATGTAATTTAAAGAAAGCATTAAGAACCTTATTCAACACCTTTCCAATAGGGATTTTTTTAATGCCGTAGATATTAGCGGTCTTGTACGTCCCTAGAGAGATGAACTTCTTATGGCTGGACTTAACGACAAGGTAATTATGCTGTAACTGTTCCCCAGTATAATTAATAAAGTCGTCATATTTAACAATCTTCATATTACAGTAATCGGCTCTCAAAGGCGGGTTATTGACAGGATCGGCTGTATATAGTTCAGCAATAAGCCAGAACTTAAGTAATTCTCTCTCATCACGTGTTAAGTCAGCCTCCTTCTTCTTCCAGACCTTTAATTTAGTCAGTTGTTTCTTATAGTCTGTTGCTACTTTTTGGAGAGATTCTAGACTAGTCCAATTCTCTTCTTCCACAGGGGATTTTTTTTGTTCTAATTTAATCTTTTTAATATCCTTAATATTATCCATTAGCCGATCTCGATACCCGTCAATCAAGGCACTATCTAATTGCAGGTCACATACTTCCAGCACGGCTACGAAAGCAGAGAGATAGTTATTTTGAGTACCTACAGGGTATTGATCTAGATATAAATGTATTTTTTGTGCATCAAGTAGAAATTCAACATTCTCAATCTTTAATTCAGGGTTTAAACGCTCAAAGGTAAGACGAATGAGGTTCATATACGTAGTAATGGTACTCTCTCCTCTTGTGCGGTTGTGTTTTTTGTTAGGCTTTTCTAGCATTTTTGTTTTCAAGGAATTCATCATATTAACATATATATATTTTTATTATTTAAATCAGTTTTTAAAAGAATTATTATTTTAATTCTGGCGCAGAAGGATATGCTTCTGGAATCTCATATTTGAGGAGAGGTGTATCGTAGTATAATTTACTCCATAAATAGAGTATGAACGCCGAGTTAATCAGAGTTGAGAAATTAATCGTTAATAATACTGCATACATATATATCCCAGAGAGATTTATTCTTTCTCTAAACTTTTCATATAGATTTTAAACCGCTCTTTAGCCAACTTTCTTCTCTCCCTGTTTTTTTTAATTTTCTCCTTATTTCTTTCGTAATAATCGTGCTGGTACTCTTTCCTCTGTGTTAGTTGGTCAAACCGTCCGCATGTTCTACACTTGGGCATATTATAGTATGTTTTTATTATAAGTATTTAAATAAAAATGATACAATACTTTTAAATGAGAGAAATATATCAGTTAAACATAGGAACGGACACATATATAGGCAGCACACGCAATTTTAAAGACCGGATAGGACGGCATATGAGAAACTCTTTTAATCCTAATAGCAGTAAGTACAATTATAAAATTAGTAAAGCAATCCGTGAGGCTACTGGAGAGATAACGGCTGACATTTTGTATGTGCTAGAACCACACGAGAGATTATTTAAAGTAGAATATGAGTTTTATAAAGCGTTGCGTCCCACCTTAAATATGTGCGCTCCGATGAGCGAATTCAATTACTGCAACTCGTGATTCCATTTTTTCAAGTGCTTTTTTCTCTTGCTTTTTCCGATAGTTTGCCTGTGATAGAGCCTTATATTTTTCAGGATTGGCTCGATACCTGGCTCTAGTTCTCGCAAGGATTCGTTCTTTATGCGTTTTGTAGTACTCGTCATGGTACGCTTTTGCATTTTCTTTAATGGTAAAACCACCAAGTCCTGACCCGATAATTCCTCTTGTCATAAGATGTAATATATAATATGCTATATTTTTAAATCATTTATGGAAGTATTATTTATCATCAGAGAGATTGAAAATTAATTAATCTCTCTAGTGAGTATATGCCTCTTCATACAATCATAAATAAAAAAACAAATTCCAAGAGTGATGACTTCCAAACGCCAGCGTATGTTTGGGCTGATATAGAACAGTACCTACCTAAAAACGATACAATATACGTGCCGTTTTATTTAAACGGAGAGATTAAACAGGCGTATTTGGATCTAGGATGCAAGGATGTCATACATGAAGATGTTGATTTTTTTAAGAATGATTTTAAATACGACTTCGTAATAGATAACCCACCCTTTAGTAAGAAAAAACAAATTCTCTCTAAACTTAAGACTGATGGAACTCCATTTATATTATTACTACCACCTAGCGTGTTACATACCAAGTACTTCAGAGAGATGTTTAAAAATGACACAGACCTACAGATAATTATCCCCAAGGCTAGAATACATTATATTAGTAAGACGCAGAATGGTGACCGTCCAGCCAATTGTCCTTTTGATACTATTTATTTATGCTGGAAGATGAAATTGCCTAGAGAGATTAATTGGATAGAATAAAAAATATTATAGGTATGAATTTATTTAATTAGGAGTTAGTGAGGTGTTTTAATAATGAGTTGTTTTAGTTCGGCTTTTTTTAGTTTGGAGTAGCCTACTATTTGATTGTCACGACAGTATTGTTTTAATTGTTTAACGGTGGTGGCTGGTCCTGAGTAATTATAAAGTAATTTCATAAGACGTGACCTATAATGACTCCCACTATGAATGGACCTTATCTCTCTCGCTTCCCACGAGAGGTCCTGAGCGAGGTCACCCTTTATGTAAATGACACTCTCAGTAGGATTAATAATTTCCTCGTACTTTATTAGTTGTAAATTTTTACGATGCCATTGCCAAGACGGAGTAGATATATCCAGACAAGACATGAAATATTTATTGCCATATGCACCTTCCCAGGTAGCAGCGTGTTTTTCAGCCTCTCTAATAAAGCCAGAGATTTTTTTATGTCTATACAAGGGGTCAAATCCACAGAAGGCTTTAATAAGAGTAAATGGTCCAGTAGGAATATAAGTAGGTGCTTTAATATTTTTAACTTCTTCTTCTTCTTCTTCTTCTGTGTCAGCTTCAAATATGTCTGGACTCAAATCTCTCCTGACAAGCCATTTTCTACAGATGACTTGGAATTTAGACAATGCGCCATCGGGATGGGGAGAGAATGAACTCTTGTCATTAATATATTCTAAATAGTCATTACGACCAAATATACGATATGCATCATGGTGAGTGCCATCACTCATCTCAATGTAGTCCTCAATCGGACCGCAAGGTTGTCCGTGTTCAAATAGTTGGTCTAATAAAATCTGGTTGAGTTCGTTCAGTCGGTCTATTTCTGCTTGGAGAGATTCAACTTTGGTCATAGTGGTGGGCATCTTGTAGTTGTTATAGAATGGGCTGGGGGTAGGAGTTATATGGTAAGGAAAATTCGTTTCAATTTTTTGAAATTCGCTCCTAATGTGGTGTCAAGTTAGGAATAGGTTGTTATAGACTGAGCGGGTGGTGCTTCTAGTATATAGTTCAAATTCATTTCAATTTTTTGGTTTAT
>Ga0209337_1003052_pt1 | contig 11820 bp, 15 predicted proteins | sample LinPmetageLP53_FD_184044 | JGI IMG/M metagenome (GOLD analysis project Ga0209337, IMG submission 184044) | Marine viral communities from the Pacific Ocean - LP-53 (SPAdes) (version 2) | ecosystem: Environmental > Aquatic > Marine > Oceanic | place: Pacific Ocean | collected 2010-02-08 | reverse complement strand
GCATCCGTTGGTTCAATTAACGTAGGTGGTGTGAATGATTCTCATAAGTTTTTATATCCTGAAACAGCAACTTGTGATCCTAATAAACTTGAAGAGGTTTTAGTAAAATACTTTGAAGATGAAAATGCTAGATTTGAGGCTATTAAATATGCTTGGGAACAGGTCAATGAACTATGTGGATTTAACACCGTTAGAAATGTTTTTGAAAAGGAGTTCTTATCATGATCAATGGTGTCATGGTAAGAGAGCCAGATGTATTTACCGATTATAGAGGTGATTATTGGACCACTTGGAAAGATACTGATTTTGATTTAGTTTTTAATCATGATAAAATTTCAACTTCTGCTTATGGTGTATTGCGAGGCATACATGGGGATAATAAATCTTGGAAATTAGTGACTTGTCTTTATGGTTCAATTTATTTTGTAATTGTAGATAATAGACAAACGTCAGATACATTTGCTGAATGGGAATTTATGATTTTAGATGATAAGAAAAGAAAACAAGTTTTAATACCACCTGGTGTGGGAAATGGTTTTTTTGTTTTAAGTGACCAATGTGTGTTTCAATATAAATGGTCATATGATGGAGAATATCCTGATGTAAAGGATCAATTTTCAATTAAATGGAATGATCCTACAATTAATATAGACTGGCCAAGCGATAACCCAATATTATCAAGGAGAGATAAGTAATGTTACAAATACCAAAACATTTAAAAAAGCAAAAAGAAGTTGTAATTACAAAAGATGAACTTATTGCTTTTGAAACAGAAGTCAAGGATAAGTATGAAGCTGGTGATATTAAATCTCCGATTCATTTATCTAAGGACAATGAAGATGAGCTGATAGAAATATTTCAGTACATACATGAGGGTGATTGGGTTTTTTCTGCTTGGAGAAATCATTACCATGCTCTTTTACATGGATTTAATAAGCAACGGTTGATGGATACTATTATTGAAGGTAGAAGTATGGCTACAAGTAGCGGGTATCCCAATAAATTTTATTCATCGGCAATAGTTGGTGGCATAATACCAATTGCTCTTGGTGCAGCTGCTGCTTTACATCGAAAAGGTTCTAATAGAAAGGCTTGGTGTTTTATTGGAGATATGACCTTTGAAACAGGAGTGTTTCATGAAGCATATAAGTATGCTAAAAACTTTAACTTACCACTTGAATTTGTAGTTGAGGATAATAATTTAAGTGTCCATACACCAACTGATACTACTTGGAATTCTAAACAAAAACCACCAAGTGATATAGTTTACTATGAATATAAAAACGGATATCCACACCACGGTACAGGTGCTTGGGTTAACTTTTAGAGGTTATGATGAAATATAAAGATGAACTAATCAAGTCAATGAAATGGCTTGGAGAAAAAAAAGATACATTGTTTTTAGGTCAAGCTACATTATTTAGTGGGCATGCTATTTCAGGTACGCTGACAGAAGTACCTAAAGAAAAACTTATAGAGTTGCCTGTTATGGAAGAGGTTCAGATGGGTATGTGTGCTGGTCTTTCTTTAGAAAATTATGTTACTATTTCAATATATCCAAGATTTAATTTTATGATGTTGGCTATAAATCAACTTGTCAATCATATTGATAAGATGAAAGAAATGACTAAGGGGCAATTAGTTCCTAAAGTTATAACGAGAGTTGCAGTTGGTGCTAAAAAACCCTTAGATGGGGGATCACAACATACACAAGATTTTACTGAATCACTTAAACATATGTTAACGGATACCAAGTTGGTTGAGTTACATGAGCCCGAGGATATAAGACCAGCATTTGAAAATGCTTATAATAGGAATGGTTCTACCGTCATTGTTGAATGGGGTGATTTTTATAGTGAAAAATGATTCAAAAGGAATGGAAGTAATTGATAACTTCTTACCAACGGATGCTGCTAATTATTTAGAAAAAATATATTCTAAAGAAAGTGAGTGGGAATTATTAAACCAAGTTAGGAAAAAGCATTATCAACATGTATTTAAGAATGATTCCGATTATTTTCCAAATGAAGATGAGCATTATATGGCTAGATTTAGTAGGTCTATCCGTTTAGAAAGAAGAATTGCTCACATATTTAATATGTATTTTAAACCAAAATTAATTGCATTTTCACAAAAAAAACTCTTGGAATTTGACACAAGATGTTATAAATTAGCACATGGAGATTTTTACAGAACACACATTGATGACTATGCTGGAACGGTTGGGTGTGTTTACTATCTCAATAAAAGGTGGTGTTGGGATTGGGGTGGAATACTTCACATCGGTGAAAGGGATGATGAATTGACATCTATATTCCCAAAATTTAATCGTATTGTAATACATGACATGAAGAAATTTAGATTTAATCACTTCATAAGTCCGGTAACAAAATATGCTAAACAATCAAGATACTCAATTGTATCTTTTAACAAATAGGAGTAGGTGTGTTTAAAGATAAGAATATATTAATAACGGGTGGTAAAGGTATGGTTGGTCGTGCTTTGGTTAAGATGATAGAAAAAGAATCACCAAGATATTTAACAGTTGCTGACTTACCAGAGTATGATTTAAGGGATAGAAAGGATTGTGAGACTATATGTGATGGTCAAGACATAGTATTTCATGTGGCTGGCATCAAAGGTTCTCCACAGAGATGTATGGAATCGCCAGCATCATTTAGTGTTCCCATGATTCAGTTCAATGCTAATATGGTAGAGGCTGCTTATAATGCTGATGTGGAATGGTTTTTATATACGAGTTCAGTTGGGGTGTACCATCCAGCAGATGTTTTTGTAGAAGCTGATGTGTGGAAGACATTTCCATCTGGAAATGATTGGTATGCTGGTTGGGCTAAAAGAATCGGTGAGATGAATGTTGAGGCTTATATGAGACAACATGATTGGAATAAATGCTCTATTGTCAGACCTGCTAATATCTATGGGGCAAATGATAATTTTGGTCAATGGTCTATGGTTGTTCCATCTCTGATCAAGAAAGCAGTAGAATCAACAGATGGTAAATTAAAAGTATGGGGTGATGGCTCACCTGTTAGAGATTTAATTTATTCTGAGGACATAGCTCGTGGTATGATGCACATGGTGAAAAATAAAGTAACAGAGCCGGTAAATCTTGGTAGTGGTACAGGAGTTACAATCAAAAGAGTTGCTGAAATAGTCGCTGATAATTTTAATTTAGAGATAGAGTGGGAGGCAGATAAACCAATGGGTGATTCAAAGCGTGTTATGGATACGAGTCTTGCTGAATCACATGGATTTAAAGCTGATACAAGTTTTGAAGATGGTATACAAAAAACAATTGAATGGTATAAGGAGAACAGAGATGTTTAAAGATGCTAAAGTAGTGGTAACTGGTGGTAGTGGTTTTATTGGAACACATTTTATAAATGAATTATTATCACGAGGTGCTAATGTCAAGACACACACACATGTAAATCCATTAAAAATAAGTGATGATAGGATTGAGGTAATTAATAACATAGATTTAGAAAAGATCGAAGATGCTATTACCTTGATAGATGGAGCTGATTATGTAATACATACTGCTGGGTATATTGGTCACCCATCTAGCATAGCTACAGATTTTCAAATAGGATTAAATCAGATAACAACTGCTACAAATGTAATTGAAGCCTGTGTTAAAACAGGCGTAAAAGGTTTTGTTGATTTAAATAGTTCTACTGGTTATCCTGATAAAAGACATCCGATTACAGAAGATGAATATTGGGACTCTGAGCCGTTCATTTCTTATTATGGTTATGGATGGATGAGAAGATACAGAGAAAAGGTTATGGAACATGCCTCACATCTAACAGATATGAAGATAGGAATTGCCAGAGGTACTGCTATATTTGGTCCTCATGATAATTTTGATTTAAGTAGTTGTCATGTGGTTCCAGCACTTATAAAACGAGTATTGAGTGATGAGAATCCATTCGTTGCTTGGGGTAGTCCCGATGTTGTTAGAGACTTCTTATATGTTAAGGATGTAATTAATGGTTGTTTATTGGTATTAGAAAAAGGCGAATCAATGAGACCTTATAATGTTGGTATGGGTGAAACTGTTACCATAGGTCAGATATTAAATAGTATTATTAAAATAACAGGTAAAGATCCTGTTATTGAATGGGACAATTCCAAACCCACAACAATACCATTTAGAATGGTTAGCACACAGAGAATACAAAGTGAATTAGGTTTTAAACCAGCATATAGTTTTGAAGAGGGATTAAAAGAAACGATTGATTGGTTTAAGGAGAACAATTAATGGATTTATCATTACCTTTAATGTCAGATAACATCAATAGAAAAGACGTTGATTGCCTGATTGAATTTCTAAAACAAGATCCAATACCAAGATTAACTAACGGACCTAAAGTAGTTGAATTTGAACAAAAATGGTCTGAGTGGTTGGGTGTAAAGCATAGTGTTTTTGTTAATTCAGGTACTGCTGCAAATGAGTTATCCATGCTAGCCTTAACACATTTATATCCCGATGGTGGTGAGATAATAGTTCCACCTTTGACTTGGATATCGGATATAAATTCAGTTTTATTTGCTAACTTTGAGCCTGTATTTGTTGACATAAATAAACACAACTTATCATTTGACTTAGATAAATTAGAGGATAGCATAACAGATAAAACACGAGCTATATTTGTAACTCATGTATTAGGTATAAATGCTTTATCAGATAGATTACTACAAATATGTGAGGATAGGGATATTAAATTGATTGAAGATGTCTGTGAATCTCATGGTGCTACTTTTAATGAAACTAAAGTAGGTTCATTTGGTTTTGCTAGTAATTTTAGTTTCTACTTTGCCCATCACATGAGCACAATAGAGGGTGGAATGATATCAACGGATGATGATCACTTTTATCAGTTATGTAGGGCATTGAGATCACATGGAATGACCAGAGAGTTTACTGATGAGAATTTAAAAGAAGAATATGCTAACGAACATAGTGATTTAAATGAGGATTTTATCTTTATAGGTAAAGCTCATAACTTTAGAAGCACCGAGATAAATGCTGTCTTAGGTTTATGTCAATTAGAAATGTTAGATTCTAACAATCATGTTCGTATAGATAATTTTAATTATTTTATGGGTGAGTTAGATTCAAATAAATATCATACCGAAATCAATATGAATGGTCAATGTAACTATGCTTTTATAGTAATATTAAAAGAACCTGATTATCAAAAAAGAAATGAGATTGAACAAATGTTAGATGTTAATAAAATTGAATTTCGTAGAGGTTTGTCAGGTGGTGGCAATCAAATGAGACAACCGTATTTCAAAAATAAGTATCTTGAATTTGATAAATTTCCAAATATAGAGCATATTCATAACTTTAGTTGGTACATTGGAAACTATCCAACTTTAAAAATTGAAAAATTAAATAATTTATTGATGCTACTAAATGAAATTTGATATTTATTATAGAGAGTATTTACTCTTACATGAAAACAAAATTTGTAGAAGGTTACATTTCATAGGACAATGGGTTACAATTATATTTACTATTATAATTTTAAAATACAGCGTATGGTATTTACTTCCATTAATTCCATTTGTAATATATCCTTTTGCTTGGGCTGGTCACTATTTCTTTGAAAAGAATAAACCTGCTGCTTTCAAAGATCCAATAAAAGCAAAGATATCAGATTGGGTGATGTTTAAAGACATTCTGATAGGGAGAATAAAAATATGGTAAAGGTTTTAATAACAGGTGGTGCTGGGTATTTGGGTTCAACCTTAACTCAATTATTATTAGATCAAGGTGAAAAATCATTTGGTAAAGTCTATCAAGTTGATGTGATTGATAACTTAATGTATGAGCAAACATCACTATTGCATCTATGTCATAACGAATATTTTAATTTTATTAAACACGATGTTACAGATTTTCATGCCCTTGAAAATATATTACCTAATTATGATGTTATAATTCCACTGGCTGCTATAGTTGGTGGTCCTGCATGTGATTCTAATAAAGAATTAGCTACCAAAGTGAATTTTGAACAGATAAAATGTATCGTGGATAATCTATCAGAAGATCAAAAACTTATAATGCCCAATACAAATAGTCAGTATGGTAGTTCAAAGGATATCATAACAGAAGAAAGCCCATTCAAACCACTTTCACATTATGCTGTGACTAAATGTAATGCTGAGGATTACATTATGGATAGTGGAAAAGGTATATGTTTAAGGTTAGCAACCGTATTCGGTGCTTCTTCAAGAATGAGAACTGATTTGCTTGTAAATGATTTTGTACATAAAGCAATTGTAGATGGCTACTTAGTTTTATTTGAGTCTCATTTTAAACGTAACTATATACATGTTAGGGATATTGCTGAGACATTTTTATTCTGTATTCAAAATTACGATGAGATGGTCGGTGATGTTTTCAATGTTGGATTGTCTGATGCTAATCTAAGTAAAATGGAGTTAGCACAATCTATAAAAAAGTTTATTCCTAATCTTGTTATCAAAGAAGATGATTATAAAACAGACTTTGATAATAGAGATTATATAGTATCTAATGATAAACTTGAATCACATGGATGGAGACCATATTACAGCATAGAAGATGGGGTAATTGAATTGATGGATGCCTATAAGATGATTATAAAACACAATAATAGGAATTTTACAAACTTATGAAAAACAACAAAGAGAGAAAGTGGTTACCTACTTTAAATGAGATAATAGATAGATTGAGTATTCATCAATTAAAAGAAGTGTTCATACCTGAAAATAAAGAATCATATAAAATAGAAATAAAAGATATGATGCATGATATAGATTTGATATTAGAAGATATGGACGGAAAGGTAAATGCTGAGACCATTCGTGCTATTATTGTATTATCTCAAATGAATACACATATTTGGTATAATGAATCAAAAGTTAGAAAGGGTGATGGTGATGGGGATTTACATCTAACACATGGTTTAAATGGTCTAAGAAATATAGCTGGTAATAAAATAGCAGAATGCGTTGGTGGTAGAAAAGATTACAAAATAGATTGCTTAGCTTCAGAGTTTAAGGATTGGGAGGTTAGCTGGTAATGTTACGGCATGGTGAGATTAAGACTCCGGTGAGCATGGAACAATCAGATTGCTTGATACCAAAGGGTTGGGGTAAGGAAGTTATCATAGAAAACAACGAGATGTATTGTGGTAAGATATTAATCTTTAACAAGGGGTGTAAGTTTTCAATGCACTACCACATGAATAAAGATGAGACTTGGTGGGTTGAAGAAGGTGAGTTTAACTATACATTCATCGATACTGAAAATGCCCTACCAACGACAATAAAGTTATCACCTGGTTGGGTGGTCAGACAACATCCTGGTCAACCACATCAGTTAGAAGCATTGACCGAAGGTAGGATATTTGAGGTATCCACACACCATGAGGACTCGGATTCATATCGAGTATTGCCAGGAGATAGTCAAACAGAGGTGTGGGAAAGTATAGAAGATTTTGAAAGAGATAAGGGTTTAGGAGATAAGAAATGAACGTATTGATCATAGGGGATAGTTGTAAAGATATTTTTATATATGGGGATGTAAATAGATTAAGTCCAGAAGCTCCTGTGCCTGTTTTTAATCCACGAAGAAAAATACAAAACGATGGCATGGCTAGAAATGTAGCTAATAATGTTGAGGCATTAGGTTCAACTATCTATACCATTAGTAATCCAAATAGTATTAAAAAAGTTCGTTATGTTGATCATAAATCAAATCAATTGGTTTTACGGGTTGATGAACATGATTACTGTAAAAGGATAGATCCTATCGTACTTAGTGGTATACAGGATAATAAATGTCACTTGCCATTAGTTGGTGAATCAAAGGTTGACGCTATCATAGTATCTGATTACTGCAAGGGATTCTTAAACGAAGATGATATTAAATGGATTTGTGATAATAACGAAAATGTATTTGTTGATACTAAGAAAAAATTAGGCGAGTGGATAGGTAATTGCACTTACTTAAAAATAAATTCATTGGAGTATGAAAATAATGAAGAATTTTTAAATGAATATTATGCCATTATGGATAAGACCATAGTAACTAAAGGTAATGAAGGTTGTTTATTTAAAGATAAAATATATCCAACACAAGATGTTCAAGTAAAAGATATATCAGGTGCTGGGGATACATTTCTTGCCGGATTAGTAGTTGAGTATTTAAAAACAAATGATATAATTAAATCAATAAAATTTGCTCAAGAGTGTACTAAAATAGTAGTTCAAAAACACGGAGTATCCACCGTATGAAAAATATAGTTGTAATACCAGCAGTTCAACCAAAAGATAAAAACTTAGATAAGTTTGGTGGCTGGAGTTGGATGTCTTATTCAATTAAAGCGTGGAAGTTTTGGTGTAAGAAGAATGGACATGAATTAGTTGTATACGATGAAACCTCTATTGAAGACACAACCAAGTTCAGAGTAACGGTTCAGAGATGGTTTGATATATTTAATTTTTTAGATAATAAAAAGATTGAATATGATCAGGTCTGTATGACCGATGCCTCTTATATACCGAGATGGGATATGCCTGATATATTTGAAATGTCAGATGGTAAGCTGCTAACCACACATGAGTATGATAACTTTAAATGGGTTTATGAAAGTATACAAGGATATAAAGAGTTCTTTGATGATTATGAATTAAATATCTTTGAATATTTTAATACTGGCTTGATGGTTTTTAATAAATCACATAGAGATGTATTTGATAAGTTTAAAAAGATTTATACTGATAATGTAGATTATTTTGTAAACCAACAAACAACTCTACGAAGAGGGACAGATCAGACTCCTTTTAATTATATTATGAGAATGAATGATGTAGATATAAAGTTTTTACCACCACATTATAGGGTGTCTCATTTGCCAAGAAAGGATTTACTACATTATAATTGGCAATTAGATGAGGACAAAACACCATTCTTTATAAAGTATGGTTTATTATGGGGTTTTAGTGGTTTTGATAAGAGAAATAGAAACGATTTGATGAAGAAAATTTGGGACATGGTAAAACATAATTATCAAGAAGATCCAACTATTGAATTTATAATTGAAAGCATAGGTGAAGACAAGCACACAAATTCAACCACCACATCTAATAAGTTTAAAACTGATATATGGGATTTCTTTCAAGGCTTTAAGGATAAGATATGTATTGAATTTGGAACACATAAAGGACAGACAACAAAGGTATTATCTTATTTATTTAAAATGGTATTTACTGTTAATAAGGATGAACAATCATTCAATAACGCTAAGATGATGAATGTTGGATTGGATAATATAACTTATGTTCCATTTGATTTATATTCAAACCGTAGTCTCGTATTAAAAGATATATCAGTTGCTCTGATTGATGCTGGTCATAAATATGATCAAGTGGTATCCGATATAAACCGATGTTTGAATATTAAATATGATGGAGATTTTTATATTGTCTTTGATGACTATGGCATGAACATACATGAAGATCATGTAAAGAGAGCTGTAGATGAATTTATTGATATCAAAAAGATCGAAGTAGTCAAAAAAATAGGTTGTGAACCAGGACATGTTTTTGAAGAAAATAAGGTATTAAATGACTACGAGGGTTTAATATGTAAGGTGGTGAAATGAAAAATGTAGTTTTTATAGTAAATTTACCAGAGAGTAAGAAACAAGGGCGTAATGCTCCATATCATCATTCGGTTAAAAGTTGGGAAAGATGGTGTGACAAAAATAATCACTTGTTATTTGTATTAGACCAAAGAATACATGAGGAAGATTTCATGAATGCTAACTGGCATAAGATTTATGTTTTTGAATTATTAGATGCTAATGGTATAGATTATGATCAAGTATTGATAGCCGATGCTGATACGATAATTCATCCAAATGCACCTAATGTGTTTGATTTAACTGAAAACAAGTTTTGTGCTGTTCATGGTTTTGGTAGCTATGATTGGGAATGTAGAAGTATAGAAAATTATAAAAAACATTTATTTCCTGATGTGGATGTGGATTTGTTTGATTATTTTAATTCAGGTATAATAATATGTAATGGTAAACACAAAGAATTTTATTCTAAAGTTATAGAATTCTATAATGAAAATCAAGAGTCACTTATTAAAATGCAAAACACTTATAATGTTGGAACAGATCAGCCAGTATTAAACTTTATGATAAAGTCTGAGGGTGTAGATTACAAACAATTAGGTTATGAATGGAACATGCAAGATTTGAATAGATTTGAATTATTGGATGAGGAATTAACATTTACTAAGATAGGTTGGATTTATCACTTTAACGGGATCGATGATAATATAAGAAATTATATAATGGATAAAACAAGTAAGGCTATATCATGACTATACAGGAACATGCAGCTGATTTAGATGAGTATGGTGTAACTGTATTACCTAAAGTTTTGTCAGAGGATTATATAGAGAGATGTAAGGATAGTATATTTAATTATTTTAAAGATGATTCCAATACATCTAAAGGATACCGAACTGCTGGTCAAACCATAAAGTCAAATGGTTTTAATTATACTGGCTTAAAAACTTGTGCTGAAATAATTGAGACACAGGAAGTGATTGATGTGATGAGAGAAATCACTAATAATTCTGTTAGGTGGGTTCATCATAGTGATGTTCACATTAACTTTTCAGGTGCTAAACAATATCACACCGATGAACAAGCGAGATTGTGGCCTGATAAAAGTAAGACCAAAGCTGGTATAACTCCTGGTGATAAAGAGTATAAGGTATATCGATTAGCAACATATTTAACAGAGCATACGGAAAGGGATGGACCTCCGTTCTTTGTAAAACCAAAATCTCATACAAGTTCTTATACTGGCGTAAGTTATCCTGATGGTTATGCTGTGGATGCTAAACCAGGTGATGTTGTTATATTTCATGCTAGACTTAGACATCAAGGTGGTAACTCAAAACAGGATAGAGCTGCTATGTTTTGGGCTTTCGGTGAAGATAATGTACATAGTATATATCATTCTATGGCTGCTATAAAACGTCAGATAAATCAAAATCTTGAAGATGAATATGTTTTAAATAAACATATGACAGAAATACTTGACAGAAATAATATTGCTTATGATATAGATGCTGATGGTTTAGAACAATTTATGGAAGTAAGCCCAACATTGGATTCTTATTAATGAATAAATTAAAACAGATTATAACAGGTAAATTAGACTCAACTTATATAATAGCTGAGATTGGTATAAACCACAATGGATCAAGAGATACTGCTATAGATTTAATATATAAAGCAAAAGAGGCCAATGTTGATGCAGTAAAGTTTCAAAAAAGAAACTTGAAGGCAATATACGGCGATAAGATATTAGATGATCCTAATAGTCATGAATGGAGTTTTGAATATTTAATACCAATACTTAAAGAGATGGAATTGTCTTTTCATGATTATATAGCTATTAAAAAAACTTGTAACAAACTTGACTTGGATTTAATTATAACTCCGATGGATGAGGAGTCTGTGGATTTTATAAAAAATCTTGATGTTATAGGTATTAAGATCGCTTCTGCTGACATGACAAACTTTTCTTTGATAAAGAAGTGTTCTAAGTTAAATCTACCATTCATTATTTCAACTGGCATGTGGACAGAAGGTGACATAAAGGATTGTGCTAACTACTACAAGAAAATTGGTATAGACTATTCCTTTCTTTTAGCTAACTCAACATATCCATCTCCATATGAAGATTTAAATTTAAATTTTATACCAAGGT
>Ga0209337_1003050_pt1 | contig 11831 bp, 7 predicted proteins | sample LinPmetageLP53_FD_184044 | JGI IMG/M metagenome (GOLD analysis project Ga0209337, IMG submission 184044) | Marine viral communities from the Pacific Ocean - LP-53 (SPAdes) (version 2) | ecosystem: Environmental > Aquatic > Marine > Oceanic | place: Pacific Ocean | collected 2010-02-08 | reverse complement strand
TGCTAATATCACTGCACAAGACTTAGATATCACAGATGGCTCATCAACTATTGCTATAGACCTTGATTCAGAGACTTTATCCTTATTAGGTGGTACTGGTGTAACAAGCACAGCTTCAGGTAATGGCGTAACCTTTGCTATCGGTCAATCTGTTGGTACTAGTGATAATGTTCAGTTTAACCAAGTAACAAGTGCATTGGTAGGTAATGCATCAACAGCAACAATATTACAAACTGCAAGAACCATTGGTGGTGTTTCATTTGATGGTTCTGCAAACATAAATCTAGCTGGTGTTAATGCTAGTGGTAATCAAGACACAAGTGGTAATGCAGCAACTTCTACAGCTTTAGAAACAAGTCGTACAATCGGTGGTACATCTTTTGATGGTACTGCAAATATAGCTGTAGCCTTATCAGCGACTGCAACAGCTCTAGCAACTGCTCGTACAATAGCACTAACAGGCGATGTAACTGCTTCAGGAGTTAGTTTTGATGGAACAGGTAATATAAGCCTAAGTACAACAATTGCAGCAAATAGCGTAGCTCTTGGAACAGACACAACTGGAAACTATGTAGCTGGAATTAGTGGCACAAATAACGAAATAGAAGTATCAGGTTCAGGAAGTGAAGGCTCTACTGTAACTATTGGATTACCTGATAATGTAACTATTTCAGGAAATCTTACAGTCAATGGAACAACAACGACTACAGACACTAACGAACTGCATGTTACAGACCCATTAATTAAATTAGCTAAAGACAATACAGCTAATTCTTTAGATATTGGTTTTTATGGTCAATACAGAGCATCAGGTTCAAACAATCAGTTTGCTGGTTTGTTTAGAGATCAAAATGATGCAGGTAAGTTTAAATTATTTGAATTACTACAAAACGAGCCAACAACGACTGTTAATACAAGTGGTACTGGATTCCAAATAGCAACTCTTGTAGCTAATTTTGAAGGAAACATAACAGGTAATGTAACAGGTAATACTTCAGGTACAGCAGCTACAGTAACAGGTGCAGCACAAACAAATATCACATCTTTAGGCACATTAACTGCCTTACAAGTAGATAACATAAACATCAATGGCAATACTATTTCTAGTACAGCAGGAACCGACCTTAATTTAACTCCTCTTGCAGGTCAACAAATTGTATTAGATGGAGCTATTGTTGTTGATGCAGGTGTTGTTACAGGTGCTACTTCTATAACATCTACAGCATTCGTAGGTGGATTGACTGGTGATGTAACAGGAAACATATCAGGTAATTCAGGAACAGCTACAGTGTTAGCCACAGCAAGAACTATAGGAGGAACTTCATTTGATGGAAGTGCAAATATAGAAGTTGCATTAGCTGCCACATCTACAACTTTAGCTAACAATAGAAACTTTGCTATATCAGGAGACATAACAGCTTCAGCAGTAGCATTTAATGGTTCAGGTAATGTAACTCTTAGTGCAAGTATTGATGACAATGTTGTAGGTGCTTCACAACTAAACATTTCAGGTAATGGAACAGCAGGTCAGGCTATCTTATCAGATGGAGATGGTTCATTTAGTTATGGGGATGCTTCTAAAACGACTGAACAAATACAAGACATTGTTGGTGGTATGGTCACAGGTAATACTGAGACTGGTATCACTGTTACTTATGAAGATGGCGATGGAACATTAGATTTCGTTATAAACCCTGCTCAAACAACTATTACTTCTTTATTAGCAACTGATATTAAAATTGGTGAAGATGACCAAACAAAAATAGACTTTGAAACTGCCGATGAAATACATTTTTATGTAGCTAATGCACAACAAATTAAATTAGTAGATGGTGCAATAGTACCAGTAACAAATAACGACATTGATCTCGGTACATCTAGTTTAGAATTTAAAAACGCTTTCTTTGATGGCACTGTAACTTCAGATGCTTTTGTAGGTGCATTAACAGGAGATGTTACAGGTAATGCTTCTACAGCAACTATTTTAGCAACAGCAAGAACTATAGGTGGTACAAGTTTTGATGGTTCAGCGAATATTGCAGTTGCACTTGCAAATACTGCTACTACCCTAGCGACAGCTCGTACAATCGGTGGTGTCTCATTTGATGGCAGTGCTAATATTAACTTAGCAGGTGTAAACACAACAGGTAACCAAGATACTTCAGGAAACGCAGCGACAGCTACTGCATTGGCTACTGCTAGAACGATTGGTGGTACTTCCTTTAATGGAACAGCCAATATAGCTATCGCATTGGCAAATACAGCGACCACACTAGCCACAGCAAGAACTATAAATGGTGTTAGCTTTGATGGTAGTGCAAACATTACAACTCTTACAGCAGGAACAGGTGTCTCGGTATCAGGTACAGCAGTATCCATAGGACAAGCTGTAGCGACTTCTAGTAGTCCTACATTTAGTAATATGACACTTAGTGGTACTGATTCAATTAAAGTACCAGCAGGAACTACAGGTCAAAGAAATGGCTCACCTGCAAATGGTATGTTTAGGTATAACTCAACTAACGAAGAGTTTGAGGGTTATCAGAATGGAGCATGGGGAGCAATTGCAGGTGGTGGTGCAGCAGCTATGGAAACCAGTAATCATACTGGTGATGGTTCTACAAGAGCATTCAGTGTAAGCACCAATGTAGTTAACGAAGATAATTTAGTTTGCTTTATTGATGGTGTATATCAAAACAAAGATACCTTTGTAGCAAGTGGAACTACAGTCACATTTGATACTGCACCTGCTAATACTAGAAAGATTGTTATTTACCATGTGAGATCAGCAGTAGCAGGTTCAAGCATAGTACAAGATAGCTTTACTGGTAATGGCTCAACAACCGACTACACATTAAGCATAAACCCTACAAGTGAACTTAATACACAGATTTATGTAGATGGTGTCTATCAAAATAAATCTACTTATACAGTGAGTGGTACAACACTAGCTTTTGACACAGCACCAGTAAACACGACATCTATTGAAGTAATTATCATGTCACAAACTGCTGTAAACGCACCGACTTCAAATAGTGTAACTACCAGTACGATTGTAGATGGCAATGTTACAACAGCAAAAATACTAAACGCTAATGTAACAACAGCAAAACTTGCTGATAACGCAGTTACTACAGCTAAGATTACAGATGCTAATGTAACCACTGCAAAGATTGCCGATAGTGCAATAACCAGTGCAAAGATAGCCAATGGAACAATCGTAACTGCTGATTTAGCCAATGACTCTGTGGATGGTTCTAAGCTAACAAACGATATAGATATAGCAGGAACATTAGATGTTACAGGTGCAACAACCTTAGATAGTACCTTATCAGTATCAGGAAACATAACAGGCACACTTGCAACAGCAGCACAAACAAACATAACAAGTCTTGGTACTCTTACAACACTAACAGTAGATGATATAACAATTAATGGTTCTACTATTTCTGATAGTGGTGATTTAACACTAGATGTTGCAGGAGATATAAATCTTGATGCAGATGGTGGCGATATATTATTAAAAGATGGTGGAACGCATTGGTTTAACTTTGGAAACTCAAGCGGTGCAAACCTCACAAGCATGGTACAAGATGCTGACATTTTTTTAAGGGGAAATGATGGTGGCTCAATAATTACAGCCCTCACCCTTGATATGTCAGATGCAGGAACAGCTATATTTAATAATCATGTTGGAATTGGTATGACACCAGCTCCAGTTGGTTCTGATACTTGTTTATCAATATTTAATACTGCAACACCTAGAATTAAATTACATAACAATACTACTGGTTCAGCAGCAGGTGATGGTGGTGAAATAAATATGAGTGGTAGCGACTTTATTTTTGAAAATAGAGAAGCAGGTAATCTAAGATTTTTTAATAATGGTGCTGAGAGGGCTAGGATTACTTCTACAGGCAATGTTGGAATTGGTACGACTAGTCCATCTGCTAAATGTCATCTTTTTACTTCTGGTTCTGAAGCTATTAACTTAGGTATTCAAAATAGCCAAAGATATTGGAAAATTGAAACTGTTAGTGAAAAATTAAGTATTGCTGATGTCAGTGCAGGTGGACTTGCAAGAATGACTTTTGATACTTCAGGCAATGTTGGAATTGGAACAGATAGTCCAAACGATATACTAGATATTCGTAAAGCTAATTCACAATTACGACTAACCGATTCAGATGACAATAAGTTTGTTCAATTTAGTTATTCAGGTGGAAAATTAATAACTAGAAATAATTCAACAAACACAGAAACTGCTCAAGTTACTCTTATTGAAAATGGAAACTTTGGTGTCGGAACTATTAGTCCATTATCAAAAATGACAATAGCACAAACATCAGGTAATACTGCATTAACTTTTCAACAAACTAATAATGGAACAACTAATTTTCTTATCGGTTGTCAATATAATGTTGGTAATGCTTTTGAAATTACGCCATCAACAGCAGCAGGTGGCTCAACTTTTAACTCTCCAGCTTTAGTTGTAAATTCTTCAGGAAGAGTTTTAATAGGTGGTACTACTGATAGAGGTAGTAATCTTTGTATAGGAGGTACAAGTAGTACAGCTAGAGTAATACCACAAACAGACAATGTTGGTTATATAGGACAAGCTGATTTTAGATGGCAGGCGATATATGCAGTAGCAGGTTCAATAAATACTTCTGACGAAAGAGAAAAAACAGAAATTAAAGAAACTACTTTAGGTCTTGATTTTATAAAAGACTTAAAACCAGTTAGTTATAAGTGGATTGATGGAGAACAACAAAATAAAGGTAAAGATGAAAGAGAACATCAAGGTTTAATAGCACAACAAGTAGCTAAAACAGTTGAAAAACATGGTGTAAATAAAAATGACTTTGGTGGTTTAGATATACAAAAGACAGAAAAGTATGATGACTTTCATGGTATGTCTTATGACCAATTTGTAGCTCCACTTATAAAAGCTATACAAGAACAACAAGCACAAATAGAAATACTTAAAACAGAAATACAGGAACTAAAAGACAATGGCTAATACTAAGGTAACAACAGGTGTAATTAAAGATGATGCAGTAGGTGCAGACCAGTTAGCATCTAACGCAGTTGTTACAGCTTCTATTGCCGATAATGCAGTCACTACAGCTAAGATTTCAGATGATGCAATCCTTACAGCTAAGATCTCCAACAGTGCCATTACTAACGCTAAGATGTCAGCTAATTCAGTTGACAGCGACCAATATGTAGATGGCTCTATAGACACTGCCCACATAGCCGATAGTCAAATCACAAGTGCTAAGTTAGATACCAATATTGCTGTAAGTGGAACGCTTACATTAGGTTCTCATCTAATTATGGGTGATGGTGATATTCTAAAGATGGGTGCTAGTGCAGACTTACAGATTTATCATGATGGTAGTGCTTCAATAATTACAGATGTAGGCACAGGAGATTTAAGGCTTTTAGGTAACAATCTTAAATTAGGTAAATCAGATAATTCTGCAACATATTTATACGCAACTGAAGATGGTTCAGTAGAACTTTATTATGCAGGTGCAAAGAAACTAGAAACAGCAAGTAGTGGTGTGACAGTTACAGGCGTTATAACAACTGACGGTCTTACAACAAGTGCTGATATTAACTTTGGCGATAACGACAAAGCAGTCTTTGGAGCTGGTTCAGATTTACAGATTTACCATGATGGTAGTAATAGTATTATTAGTGATGAAGGAACAGGTGGTATAAAAATATTTACAGCAGGTGTTGCTACATCAGGTTTTTATAAAATTGGTGGAGAAGAATTAGCTACATTTGAACCTGATGGTCCTGTGACTTTATATCACAATGATGTTGCCAAACTAGCCACAACCTCAACAGGCATAAAAATTGGAGCAGGCGGACACCCAGTAGATACTGATGCAGATGACATAGTTGTAATGAATACAAGTGGTGCTAGTGGTATAACTATATCTGCTCAAAATAACTCTGTAAGTTCTTTACGATTCGGTGATTCTGACTTAGCTAGGTCAGGAATGTTTTACTATAACCATAATGATAATTATTTAAGAATAGATACTTCAGGCACAGAAAGAATGCGTATTGATTCTTCAGGCACAATTAAATCTTCTGTCAATGGCAGTAATGCAAATTTAATTTTAGATAATGATGCTGATACACCATATTTAAGATTTGATGAAAGTAGTGCATCTAAATTTACTATTGGAGAAGGGTCAGTAGTTGGTGGTGCTAGTGGCGATGGATTTTATGATTTTTATGCTGTTGCTGGAATAGGACAAAGATTTTTTACTAATGCAGCAGAAAGAATGCGTATTACAAGTGCTGGTTTGGTTGGAATTGGAACTTCGGGTCCTGTATCTCAAATGCACTTATCAACAAGTACTGCACAAGATGATGCTCATGGTCAGTTAAAAGTAGTACAAACTGATACAAGTGGAGGTGCCTCAACTAATGCAGGTATAAATGTGATGAATCACTATGGTACATCACAGTTTATGCAATGGGAAGATAATGGTCTAAGGATTGGAAGTAGAATACTTACAAATAGTGGTGTCGGAAATGTAGTATTCACAGCAGGTGCGGATTCAGAAAAAATGCGTATTGATGCTTCAGGTAATGTGATTATTGGTGCTTCTACAAGTAATATTGATGTTGCTATTGGCAACACAGGAACAGTAGGACATTTAGGAAGAACTGGTAGTGGTGGGTTACTTCATTTAGGTGGTGATGATTGCCAAGTTAGATTACAAAATAGTATTCTTCACCACGACAATAGTGGTAATACAAATTTATATTTAAGAAATCATTACACTACTTTAGGTAATGATAATGCTGCAAGAGTGACTTTAGAGGCAGGAACTTTAGTTTTTGCTACAAGCACATCCTATACCGAAAGAATGCGAATTAATAGTAATGGTAGTGTTGAAATTGGAAGTGCTAATAATGCAGGCAGCTTAAAAATAATTAATACATCAGCAGATGTATTAATCCTTGATAGACGAGGTTCAGATGGAACCGTAGTTTTATTTCGTAATGATGATACTAATGTTGGTGGTATAAGTGTGTCAGGTTCAGGTGTTGTTTATAATACAACTTCAGATTACAGATTAAAAGAAAATGTAGAATCAATAGAAAATGGGTTAGAAAGACTTAACCAACTTAATCCAGTTAAATTTGATTGGAAAGAAGATGGCACATCTAGTGAAGGTTTTATAGCTCACGAGGTTCAAGAAATATTCCCTGATGCAGTGAGTGGTGAAAAAGATGCCGAGACAATGCAAGGTATGGACTATGGAAGAATCACACCATTACTAGTCAAAGCTATACAAGAACAACAAACATTAATAGAAAGCCTAACAGCAAGAATAGAGACACTAGAGGGATAACATGGCATATACATTAGTACCAACAGAGTTAATAGTAGATGGAGCAATTACCAGTGCAAAGCTAGATACTAATATAGCGATCTCAGGAACTTTAGGTGTAACAGGTGAAGTTACTTTAGCTACCCATCTTATTATGGGAGACAACGATAAGATTAAGATAGGTGCAGGTGGAGATTTAGAAATCTACCACGATGGTTCTAATTCTTATATCTCTAACTCAACAGGTAATATCTATTTAGGTGATACTAATGGTGCAGTTCATATACAAGCAAAACTTAACGAAGAAAGCATAGTTGCAGCAGCAGATGGTGCAGTTACCCTTTATCACGATAATGCTGTAAAACTAGCGACAAGCAGTGCAGGGGTAACTGTTACAGGTACTTTAGCAGCAACTTTATCTACAGCAGCACAACCTAATATTACAAGTGTTGGTACATTAACTAGCTTTAGGTCAACAGGCATAGATGATAATGCAGACGCTCTAGCTATGACTATTGATAGTAGTGAGAATTTGATGATAGGAAAATCTGCTACTGGTGGTAATACTGCTGGTATGCAAATACTAAAAGGTAGTTTTTTTAGTCATGTGCGAGATGATGGTGTTGTTCAAGTATTAAATAGAAAAACATCTGATGGTGATATTTTACAATTTGAAAAAGACAACTCAATAGTTGGAAGTATTGGTGCTAGAGCAGGTGATTTAACAATAGGAACTGGTAATTGTGGTCTAATCTTTAATGATGGAACAGAGATAATAATTCCAGCAAACATTACTACAAACGCTGTTGCAGATGCTACTGTTGATTTAGGATACTCAGGTGGTCGCTTCAAAGACCTCTACCTTTCAGGTACAGCAAATGCACTTGTAGGTTCTTTTGGTGATAATGTTTCTATTGCAAGTAGTGGAGTTTTAGGTGTTACTGATAGTGATTTAGTTGTTTATAACCCAATATCAGGTCATTCAGGCTTACGCTTTGGTGCAGCATTTATAAGCCCAACTTCAAACTCAGGAGCTTCAACTGATGCAGCTGTAGATTTGGGTCAGTCAGGAGTAAGATTCAAAGACCTCTACCTTTCAAATTCAGCTATAATTGAAGATGATGCATCTAGCCCATCATTACTTATTAAATCAGGAGGTCAAGGAAGCTCTACAACACCTACAGCTTCAATATTTTTATCATCAGGTAGTCTAAGTTCTAATGCATCAGCACCAGCTTTAATTTCTTATAGAACTGCTGATTACAGTACAACAGCACTTAGGTCATCAGGATTAAAATTTCAGGTAACTACTTCAAATGTTGGTAAAGAAGCTATGAGACTGGATAATGTTGGTGATGCAAGATTTGCTGCAAACGCAACAGGTGCAGCTTTAATTAAAGGTGTATCAGGAGACCAAGCAGACAGAGATAACTCAGGCTATCCGCAATATACTTTTGTTGGTAATGAAGGCACAGGTATGAGACGAGTTGCTTCTAATATATTAGCATTTGATTCTTCAGGTGCAGAAAGAATGAGAATAGACGCAAATGGGCGTGTTGGAATAGGAGGGACATCAAGTGGTGCTGGTACTGCAGGGCTAACAGTTAACAATGGAGATATAAGAACTACTGCTGCTGCTTTTGCGAATAAAGAAAATAGTTTTTCAATGTCCCAAGAATCCTCTGGTGGTACTCTTTGTGCGAGAGGTGCAGACAACGGTACTAGAGGTACTATACAACTAACTGTAAATGCAGCTAATGGTGGTAATGGTAGAGTTGGTTTAAAAATAGCTAATGATGGTTCAGTTGATATGGCGTACATGCCTTCAGGTTCAGCTTCTTCTGATGTTCATATAAATTTATCTACAAATAAATTATTTTATGTAAGTTCTTCCCAAAGATATAAAACCAATATTACAGATTTATCTACCTCAACAGCAGATATACTTTCTTTAAGACCTGTAAATTATGATAGGGTTTCTGAAGAATTAACAGGAGAGGTAGGTTTAATAGCTGAAGAAGTTTATGAAATAATACCTCATTTAGTAAACTTAGCAGATGTAGATGGGTTTGATACACCTCAACCTGAGTCAGTTAAATATTCACAACTATCTGTTTATTTACTTAAAGCTATACAAGAACAACAAACAATAATAGACGATTTAAAATCAAGAATAGAAACATTAGAAGGATAGTGATAGACTAATACTTTTAATTAGGAGAATTAATTATGGCAGAAGCTAACGAAAATATAGTAAACGAAGAACCAAAGGTTTTAACACTTACTGAAAAGGTAGATGACAAAGATGTTGAAAAGAAATACCTAATAGAGGATATGTCCGATGAGGGTAAAGTAATTTATAACAAACTAGCCATTATACAAAAACAAAAGAATGACATGGTTACAAATGCACAATTTGAAATAGAAAAAGCAGATGTACTCATTAATCATTTTATGGCAGAGTTAAAAAACAATTTGCCTGAAGAAATGGAAGCTAATGATGAAGATGCCGAAAGTGGAGATAGCAAACCCAACTGATCTCAGTAAGTTGGAACTGCATGAGCAGATATGTGCTTTACGCTATGAAAACATAGAAAAGCGTATGGAATCAGGCTCTACAAGATTTGTTCGCATGGAACAACAGATTTGGGGTTTGTATGCTCTAATTATTGCATCACAGATTATAGGAGCATTTGTCTAATGGCAGGACTTACAATACATACAGAACCATCACAAGAACCTGTAACTCTACAGGAAGTCAAAGAATACTTACGAGTAGATGACTCTACTGATGAAAGAATCATAAGACCTTTTATAGAAACTGCTAGAAGGTTTTGTGAAGAACATACTGGTAGAGCTTTAATGACACAAACACTTATCTTATACCTAGATGCTTTTGAAGATATAGAAGACCCTTTATGGGAAGGTATGAGAACTGGTCCATACTTAAACTATTATAAAAACTATATTGTATTACCGAGATCGCCTGTAGCTTCTGTATCTCATGTAAAAACCTATAACGATTCCGATGAAGCAACTACATTCGCTGCTACACAATATTATGTAGATAATGCAAGAGAACCTTCTAGAATAGTTTTAAGAACTGGTTCTACCTTTCCAACATCACTAAGGGTTGCAAATGCAATAGAAGTGAAATATGTAGCTGGTTACACATCACAATATAATGTTCCTGAACCTTTAAGATTAGGAATGTTACAACACATAGCTTTTCTTTATGAGCATAGAGGAGATATGTATGATGCTAAATTACCTTATCCTCCTATGTTAAGGTCTTTATATTCACCCTATGTAGTTCACAAAGGACTAGGCTCATCTTCCTTAATGGCATTAGGTTAAAATGGCTAACAGTATCGGCAAGATGCGATATAGAGTTAAGGTAGAAAATGCTACTAACACTCGTGATGCAGGTGGTGGATTATCACAGGCATACACACCAGTAACTTTTATTTACGCTAACATTAAGCCAACGAATGCTAATAGTACATATAGACAAGGGGTTGTGTTAGAAAAGGTAACACACGAGGTTACAATGCGATACATGAAGAATATATCTACTAACAGTAGGGTTACTTATGGTAGTCGTAACTTTAATGTTCGTGGGATTATTAATGTTGACGAAAGAGACAGATACCTAAAATTGTTATGTGAAGAAGGGGTAGCAATATGAGTATTAATTTAAAAATTGATAATCTAAAAGAATTTAATAAAAAATTAAATAAACACTTAAAAGATAACAAAGTTAAAGCATATGTAACTCGTGCAACTATGCTAGTACAAAATACAGCTAAACAAAGCATAATGAAAGGCGGTACTGGTATTGAATATAATAAATACCAACCAAAAAGAACACACAGAGCATCAGCACCCAATCAACCACCTGCAAGTGATACAGGTTTTTTAGTAAGTCAAATAACTATGAAAGTTAAAAAATTAGCAAATGGTAGTATAGAAGGAAGCATTATATCAGCAGCACCTTATTCTAAAGCATTAGAATATGGAACAACACAAATGACTGAAAGACCATTTATGCAACCTGCATTAGAAAAAAATAAAAGAAAAATATTATCTTTGTTTAAAAAAGGAATATTAAAATGAGCATAGGTCAGTTTCAATTACAAACTTCTATTTATAATGCTCTTAATGTCAGTGCTATTACATCTACACTATCTTGTGGTGTTTTTGATGAAGTTATAGAAGGAAACACTTACCCATTTATTACATTAGGTGAGGAAACAGCTATTGATTATAGTACTAGCGATCTCAATGGTGGCGAATATACAATCAACATCCATATATGGTCTCAATACAAAGGCTCAAAGCAGACTAAAGAAATAATGGACAAGGTTCACGATTTATTGCATGATATAGACTTAACTGTTACAGGTTTCAATCTGATAAACCTCAGATTTGAATTTAGTGATATAATGAGAGACCCAGATGGTG
>Ga0209337_1003049_pt1 | contig 11837 bp, 3 predicted proteins | sample LinPmetageLP53_FD_184044 | JGI IMG/M metagenome (GOLD analysis project Ga0209337, IMG submission 184044) | Marine viral communities from the Pacific Ocean - LP-53 (SPAdes) (version 2) | ecosystem: Environmental > Aquatic > Marine > Oceanic | place: Pacific Ocean | collected 2010-02-08 | reverse complement strand
AGCTGTTGGCACATCCGCTGCTTCTGTCACTGGTAAAGGTGTTGGAACACTAAGAGTAGGTATTAGCACATTAAATTACCCAAGTTATAATGTTAATACAACGAATCCAAATTTAAGCATACCCTCTTTAAACAATACCGATGATGTGTTTAATCGTTTTACAGCTAATGGCTCTAGGGCTTTAATTAAGTTTGAAGATGGTTTAGCAACTAGCTCTACCAATACTTTAACAGAGGTTAACGTTAGTAGTGATACAGAAATTTATGTTTTAATAACTAGTTTTATAGAAGATTTTACTGATGTTAGTTTAGCTAATAGTAAAAACATAATAGACGACATAGTTTTAACTTGTGACGCCATTTCTGATAATCTTTTAGAAAGTACACCTTCTACAACTTTAAGTAACTATAGATCAGCGACTCCTTCTGAAAATCAAGACGATTATCAAGATGATACTTATTGGAAAATGAACGGTAATAGGTATGGGTTAGATCCTCAACACGCTCAAGCTAATGGATCGTTTTATATAGATTGTAGAGTGGGAAACATACATTTTAGTTCTAATATTTCTGGAAAAACTGTGATCTTAGATTACATAAGCGATAGTCTTGGTACGGATGAAGAAATGCAAGTTCATAAATTTGCTGAAGAAGCAATGTATAAGTATATAGCTTATGCAATTTTATCTACATCATCTCAACCAATACACCAACAGTTAGCACCTAGATTTAAAAAAGAAAGGTTTGCAGAGACTAGAAAGGCAAAATTAAGATTATCTAATATTAAATTAGAAGAATTAACTCAAATACTTAGAGGTAAATCTAAGCAAATAAAACACTAGTACATGCCAGAAATTAAGCATAATTTTACCGGTGGTAAGATGAATAAGGATCTTGACGAGAGACTTGTTCCAAATGGACAATACAGAGATGCCATGAATATACAAGTGTCAACTTCAGAAGGATCTGATGTTGGTACTGCACAAAATATATTAGGTAACTCTTTGATTAGCGGGCAAGGGTTTATTCCATCAACAGCTAAATGTGTTGGAAGTATTGCTGATGAAAAAAATGATAAGTTATATTATTTTATTATTAACAAGGTAAACCTAGCAAGTACATCAAATGCTACATCGGTGGGTGATGGTGCGGTTGTGAACTCTATAGACAAGATTACTTTTACTCCAAATTCAGGTACAGATTACGTCAGACCAATTGTTAACGCCTCTGAACTTACTTCTGGAAAAACATATATAGCTTCGGCAACAATATCAGAATATGAAGATCTAGATTTAACTATCGCAAATGCAATTGGTTTTTCTTCACAAGGAGGTTTAAGCTCAGCTGTTGGTGATTCTAGGTTAACTGGTAACGGTATGATATATCATGAATTTGTTGCTGATGGCAACTCGGTGAGAGTTTTTGCGGGTGATGAAGTTGGGGGCGTGATATCTAATATAAGTGTTTTTGACAAGGAAGATATTATGTCTTTTATTGTTGAATATGACTCTACAAATAATACTATAACACCAGTTGTAGTTGATACGAGTAACACGGTTTTAAGTTTTGACCCTAATAGGCTTATCACAGGCGTTAACATTATAGACAATATGTTATTTTGGACAGACAATCACTCTGAGCCAAAGAAAATTAATATTCCTCGCTGTATAAAGGGTACAGATAAATCTGGTGCAATACAAACAAAACTAATAAACGAGTCTAGAGGTATTGATATAAATTCTAATGTAGATTTAAAAGAAAAACACATTACAGTTATTAGAAAATCTCCTAGAACAGCTCCAATTATAGATTTAATATCAGGGCGATTCGACGGCGCTGCTTACGGTGGTATAATGCGAATCACAACTGATCCAGGTGGACTTGAAGATGATCCTGATGTTGAAAATATTCAAAACGCTTCGTCGCTGTGGTTTAGTCCAACAAACCAATATAATCACTTGTATAATTTTTCTGAATTAAAGGTTGGCGATAGATTTCGCACAAACATAGAAACTGATATAAACGGTGATAGTGGATTTTATTTAGACTGGAATGTTGGTGACACAGTGGTTTTTAAAGAATTTGGTGGAGTTGCATACGACGAGGCGCCACCAATACCAATAACAGATTATACTATAAAAGCTAAAATACTTGGATCTGGTTCTAATGTTTTTAGTGATCAAGTTTCTGAGATAGCGCCTAACGTTGATCTTGACCTGCCAAATATTAGTGGTTTTAAACCAAGATATTTTGATTTCACAAGCACTGATATAACATACGTTTCAAATTCTATTGATTCTAAAATTGTTTTTAATAATGTTGGGAACTCGGAAATGGCTATTGGTTCTGTAAACCCGCAGTTTGCTGTTGGCGCTGGAAGTTTAGCCGGTACTTACAAAGTAAGAGTAGAGATTGCTAATCTGACAGTGGGGACTCCTGGTTTTGTAATTGTTAAAACAGTGGGTGGAGTGGATCATGTATGGGGCATACAAGCTTTGGCTAATGGCGTCAACGAAACTACACTAACGTTAGACATAAACGCGAGTACTATAACCTCCGGTTTATCTGCATTAACTGGAAAGTTTTTAATTGTAGCTAATGGTACTGGTAGTGATTTTGAAGTTTTAAGCATATCTATACAAAGACAAGATATTACAGACGCCGGCGTAAAGTTAGAGGTGTTAGGTATTAACGGTACCCCACCAATGGTGCCAGATGGTTATTCTGAGTTAAGATATGCTGTTGATTTATTAGACGAAGAAGAAAATTTATTTGAATTTAAATTTCCAAGGTTTGCTTATAGATATCAATACGAAGATAAAGAGTATTCAACTTTTTCACCTTTTACTGAAGTAGCGTTTTTACCTGGATCTTTTGATTTTCATCCGCAGAAAGGTTATAACTTAGGTATGACTAATAATTTAAAAGAGATAACAATATCTGGTTTTATTCCTAGTGATGGCTATGTTGATGATGTTGTTGCTGTTGATATACTTTACAAAGACGAGGCTTCTCCTAATGTCTACATAGTAGATACTATTAAGAATAACCAGCATAATAGCGATATTTGGATTAACGATGAATATACTATAAAATCAGAATCTGTAAAACGAGTGCTTCCGTCAAACCAACTGTTAAGGCCTTGGGATACTGTTCCTAAAAAAGCGTTGGCCCAAGAAATAAGTGGTAATAGAGTTATATATGGAAATTATACACAAGGATTTGATTTGCTTAAACCAGGCTCAAAACAAGAGTACTATCCAGATTTTAACTTTAATATACGTAGTAATGAAATAGGTTTAAATACTGTAAAATCTATTAAATCACTAAGAGAATATCAACTAGGAGTTGTTTTTGTTGACAAGTACGGAAGAGAAACACCAGTACTATCCAACACAAGTGGTCTTGATAAAGTACCAAAAAGCGAGGCTGCTAAAAGCAATGAAATGGAAGTATCTTTTGGCGACACAGTGTTTCCTGAAGATATGGAGTATTTTAAGTTTTTTATAAAAGAAACTTCTGGAGAGTACTACAATATGACTATGGATAGATGGTGGGATGCTGGTGATGGTTTAGCGTGGTTGTCTTTTGGTTCTGCTGATATAAACAAAATAGATATTGATACTTTTTTAATATTAAAAAAAGGTGTTGAATCAAACGATTTAGTTACAGAGCAAGCTAGATATAAAGTGTTAGCAATAGACACGGAGGCTCCTGATTATATAAAAACAAAAAAATTATTAATAGAAGAAAAAAAGCATGTTTATGCTAATAATGGTTCTAATAATATTTTTGAGAATACTACAGAAAATGCACCGGTGCTTAGTAGAGATACTTTTCAGATGAGATACAAAGCTTTTGCTTCTGGTACCGGCTCCGAACTACAAGATATAAAAGATGGAACTTTATACGTAGAGTTTGTTCTTGGTAGTATTGTTTCTAAAAGATACAGGGTTGTACAATTAACTTCAAATAAAAATCAAGATGGTATAACTACAGAAACAGCTATTTTCATTGTAAAACTAGACAAACCACTTGGTGATGATGTTAATTTTATAACAGATGATCCAAACGATGGTTTGAATGCAACAAAAATAGTTGACGAAACTGTAGTAAATATTTATAAATATATGCCAGAAAACGCAAGTGAGTTTGATGGTAGGTTTTTTGTAAAAGTTATTAGTGACGGTGTGTTTAGTAAATACGTCACCAAAACAACTACCAATACTATACGGTATAGAGCAGCACTAAGTAAAAAATTATACTACATGGGGGACAGCCAAGCGGATCTACACAGCGAGGTGCTAACTGGACAAACTCATGGTGTTTACGCAGATGATGTTGCAGCAAGCAGTTTTTGGCCCCCTACTCCTGACTATTACCTTAATGAAAACAACTTTGGTAGATTTGCTCCGTTTTTCAGAAATTACAGGTGGCCTGAGGACAACGACTCAACATCGCGTTTTTTGAATTTTGGTGATCCTGATCCTGATGCCACTTTAGTAGAAGTTGGTCAATATAGATTTGACAGCACGACAACTAGCCAGTGGAAAACTGAGTTAAAACAGCATACAGCAAAAAACTATTTTAAAAATGATACACCTATTATATCTACTTTAAAGATTGCTGATCACAGCGGGCTTGATGACGCTAGTGTTGATGCTGACAAAAGATACGGCGCGTTTAATGAAGATGATGAGCAAACACGAGGTAACGTTTGGTTTATAGATGGTGGTCCGTTTAGTGGAAATCGCTCCGCAACCGATACTAGTATTAATTGGAACTACGCTTATAACCAAGGGGGTACTTCGGTTAATACTGGCGTGACTAACTCTCCAGGTGGTGCTTACGCAAGAATTAAAATCGCTATGGGTGGTATCTATAATCCAGAAATCAACGATCAAGATAACGTTAGTATTTCAGACTTCTTTAACATCGGCACCGATCAGGCTTCTGGTGGGTGGTACAGTGGTAAAAAACTTAAAAATTTAGTTAGTAAAATACAACCATCAATAAAGTTTAGGTTTAGAGAAGATCCCGCGGGTGAAATATACACTATTACACCTAGTGGTGTAACGTATGAAAACTATTTAAGATGGAGTGACGGTGGTCATTATAATGATAATCCATTTCCAATAGCTCCAGTAGGGCAGGGTGGTTCTGGTGAACACTACGCGTGGCTTGATGGTAACCCTATGGAAGATACCAGCGGAACTGAATATGATCCTGGTTCTAATAAGGTTGGGCCTAAAACCCCACAATTGTCCCCTAACTTTACTAGAGGATATCATACAAGGTTTATAAATGATAGGCTTGGTGATGGAACTGTAACTTGGGATCCAACAAACGGAGGTGTAACAGGTCCTATACCTAACGGTTTAAACTTAACAGTAGCTTACGCAAGCTCTCCTCCTTCGGGCATATTAGACAACCAAGTATACGTTAACGATATACATGATATAACGTGCAGCGTACATCAAAAACCATATTCTATAACTAAAGGAATGATATTAACGAGTTACGGAAGCGTAACGTTAAACGCTACTTTACCTTTAACAACTACTACTTATTCGTACGAACCGCTTATTGTTAGCAAAATAGAAAAATACCCGTCAACAGGTAGTATTACGGGTTACATCATAACACTTATTGGGTATTCAAGTCCTTTAATATCAGTGTCTGGACCTGTTACCACGGCTACTAGTGGAGGACAAAAATTGATGCCACACAAAGTGTTTAATCTTGCACCAGCTACGGGTGATTCTTTAGTTTTTCAACAACCAGCAATGAATGGTTATAGCCAATACTCTGTTAACAGAATAAATGTGCAAAACGCAAACCAGCAGACATCAACAAACAACTTTAATAGCTCAACCGGAGGTTTACAAGCTGTAGGATATACTATAGAATTTTTAGAAGAAATAGAAGAAGAAATAGAATTTCCTAACAACCCAGCTATTTGGGAAACAGAACCAAAAGAAACAACTGATTTAGATATATATTACGAAGCTAGTGGATACAACCCTTTGTATATTACTGAAGATACAAAAAACTTAATAATACCACCAGGATCTTTGGTTGAATGCGTAGAAAGCCCTGCAGCAACGCCTGTAACCATGCAAGCAAATAGTATAGACAACGTGCCTATTGCTAGTGCGCCTTTGCCTGGAGTTAGTGGAACAGGACCTTGGAGGTTAAATTTATCTACAAAGTTTACACTAGACGAACCTCTTATTGGTACTAATTATATTCAAATTGGTAAGCATTTAAAAATAACAAAACCAGACGGCAGCATTATAACAGTTGAAATTACTGGTTGGGATGCTAGCGCTGGTTTTACTAGTTACCCAACAAGAACCCCATACATTTACATCAACGAAGTGCTTCACGGTCCAGATATAAAATATACTTTAAATTGGTATAATTGCTATTCTTTTGGTAATGGAGTTGAATCTAATAGAATTAGAGACACTTACAATCTACCGTACATGGCTAATGGAGTTAAAGTTTCTACAACGTTAGACGAAAATCCATACGAAGAAACTTTAAAATACGGGTTAATATATTCTGGTATATACAACGGTGCGGTTGGTATAAATAATTTAAACCAATTTATTTCTGCTGAAAAAATTACAAAAAACATAAACCCTATTTACGGTAGCATTCAAAAGTTAAAAGCTGGATGGGGACAAGGTGGTGATTTAATAACGCTTTGTGAAGATAGAGTATTAAAGATACTAGCTAACAAAGACGCTTTGTTTAACGCTGATGGAAACTCAAATCTTACTTCTACAAACAGTGTGTTAGGACAAGCCATACCTTACTCTGGTGAGTATGGAATATCTAAAAATCCAGAATCATTTGCGTCAGAAGCTTATAGAGCTTATTTTACCGATAAAGTAAGAGGCACTGTGATGAGGCTTTCTATGGATGGTTTAACACCTATATCTAACGCTGGTATGAAAGATTGGTTTAGAGATAATTTAAAATTATCAAATAAACTTATTGGTAGCTATGATGATAGACAAGAAGAATATAACGTAACACTACCAGCGAGTGGATATACAGTTTCTTACAAGGAAGATGTTAAAGGTTGGGTAAGTTTTAAATCGTTCACTAAAGAAACTGGGGTTAGTTGTGCTAATAATTATCATACTTTTGCTAATGGAAGATTGTGGAAGCATTACGTAGAGAACTTTAGCGAGTTAACTAAAGTAACGGTTACTGGGGTTGATTTTGCTACAGGGCCTGATGGTAGATATTTTTTCTTTGAGATAAGTGAGATGGATAACCTTTTAGGTGGCATTTGGAGCTCGGTTGGTGCTGGTCCGCTTAATATTGAAAAACAAGTCGTAATGAAGCAATATCGAAATAACGTGCTTGTTTATAGCGGATTAATGCACGTGTGGGATAATAACGAACCTAGCTCAACTAGCTCACCTTCTGGAGGACTAACAAAAGGATTTGGAAGAAGAACAGAATCTGATGGTAATTGGGGTACTACTTCTAATGCAGGTGATTTTGAAGTTGGTGATATTATAGTTATGGGTAATATTGATAGAAATACTTTTTATGATGCGTTTACAAATTCAAGTTTAGATGTTATATTAAACAGCATACCAAGCAGTATAAAATCGTATCACACTTTAGAATACGAAGGAAGTAAATCTAGAGTTGAAGGTGTTAAACGTATAGTTGCTGACAGTATAACTTGGACTGGCGCAGGAACACAGCCTGATGGAAGGTATGTTATGGATTTTGATGTAAATACAATGAACGCGTTTCTTAACACTACTAACTGGAACGGAACTGAGTTTCAAGGAAAACAATATAGAGATGGACTTTTAATATACAGCGGTTCTATGATTGCTTTTGACAACACTAACGGTATACACCTTAGAAGACAGCCTTCTAGCGCCGGTCTTGAAGATTTTGAGATAGGTGATATTATAACAACACAAGCTCAAGAAGATAGTGTTATTTATTCTAACTCTACACCAACAGATGGTTGGTATGTTAGTGGCATTGAAACTAATAAAGAAAAAGGTAGTTTACTTGAGTTTATAGAAAAAGAAGGAAAATGGTTTAATTATATCAAAGGAATTGAATCAGAAATAAATGAAATAACAGATTTTGGATCATTCGATATTCAAGGTTTAGGAGTAATTGAAAGCATAGAATACAAAGGTGGTGTAGGTTCATATCCTTGTCTGTTTAATTTAAGTGGAGGTGTAAACGCTTCTGTTCAAGTTGGAGACACTATTTACCACGAAAGTACTACAAAAATTTATGGAGATAATTTACTGCCAAATTTAGACCAACTTGGTTTTTCAAAATTAACAAACGAGCTTGATGTTGATTATAGTGGCGTTGGTGCTTTAGTTTCTGCTGACAGCTCTATTGTAAATTATCAGTATCCTGTTTTTGCAAGTAATTACATTGATCTAGTAGATGGCACGGAGTATAGAGTAAGAATAAAAGTGTCAAATTATAACAACGGTGGTGATGCTATTGTAATTAAAAACTACATATTTGGAGGTGGTGGTGTTTGGTATAGACCATTACTTGGGCAACACCCAGAAGTTATAGATGGAATAGTAGATTATTATTTTACGTTTGATCAAGCGGCTAACAACGGTAGTACCGCGGTAAGGTTTAACTTAGAGCTATCAAACGGAGACGACTTTAGTAAAAGCGTTAGATTAGAAAGCGTTGAACTACAAACAACTATACCAGGCGAAGCACTTGGTTTCATAAGGTTAGATTCTAATCAATTACAAAGAGCCGGATTAGTTAGCGGTGTAAGTGCTAACACTGTATCAGTTGGTAATAATCCTGGAACACCACCAGAACCAGGTGATTATATTTTCTTTGTAAAAAACCAAGTTGTAAATATGAATGGTTTATCAGGATATTATGCTGATGCAAAATTTCAAAATAATTCAAAAGTTAAAGCTGAGCTTTTCGCTGTTAGCTCTGAGGTAACAGAAAGCAGTAAATAAATAAATAAATAAAATATGTCATACCACTACGGTTCATCAAGCTCTTCAAGCTCTTCGAGATCATCAAGATCATCTTCTAGTTCTAGACGTCAAGCTGCAACCTTTCAAGGTAACACTGCTCCCGCTGGATATCACTACATGCCAGATGGAACGCTAATGTCTGATGCTGAGCACGCTTTGATTTACGGTGGTAGCGGAACAATAGAGTCGTTTAATTTAGATACTACAAACATAAAAGCTAGTGGAGAAAAAAGAGAATTTACAATAACTGGACAAGGAACGTTTAGTTTAATGGTTAAAAATGAAAGTGGTAGTTATTACAACTTTGTAACCCATAAGTTTCAAGCAAATGATACTAAATTATATAACAAAAACTTCAAAAATACATACAGTGGTAATATAGTTTTTCCAATAGCACCAACAACCGAAGATATTGTTGACGGCGCTGTTACTAGTGGTGTTAAGGTAGTTATGGATAATAACGTAGCTACAAAAATGGAGGTTGGAGATAGAGTCACTGGAAACGCGGCTTTAAACGCTGCAAACGTAACTGTTGTTGAAATAAACACAGATAGTAATGCTAAAAAGTTTTCTATGTCAGAAGCAATTGCTATAGCAGACGACGCGGTTTTAGAGTTCACTGGATCTGATCAATACGATGTTTTTTTATTTGCAGAATTAGGAACTAGACACGCCCAATACAATGAGTTTAGGTTTGCTGATAACAGTATAGATATAAACTCTTCTACAGGATCTAACTCTTTGTTACTTAGAAAAGTTATATACCAAACATTAGACGTAAGGTTGGAATTAGGGGCTGTATCACCTAACAGCGAAACGCTTTTTGTAGGCACTACAGTGACAGGTCAAGTTATAACTACACAGATAGGTAAAAATACAGGTAAAATTCCATTTTCAATTTCAGTTTCAGCTGGAGGCACACATTCTTTTAGAATAAACAAAACCCCAACTATTGACGACACATTTGCTTTTGTTACTAGAAACATCGGGTCTGCCCCTATCGACATACAAGGTGAAGATGTTAGTAGTTCAACTAATTTTAGATGGCCAATTGATAGTATAGATGGGCTCGCAGCTGGTATGAGTCCTAATGGTGATAACATAACAGCTGGAACTGTAATATCTTCTTATGAAGAAATTATAACCGAACTGCAGGGGACTAAAAATCAAAAAAAAATCAAAAAGGTTGCAGTAAAAGCTTTGGACAGTTTAGGTGTTAAACCTATTTTAACAAGAAATACGGCAACAAAAGCTTTAACAACAGTGCAAACTGGTAGTGTTGTTTTTAATAAACAACAAGCAGCAGCATTAGCAAGCGACGCGATTAAGATACGTGGTTATGGCCCAGATGCTATTAGGGGATTAACTGGCTGGGAAATAGAATTCAGCGATATAATTGTAACATTAACAAAGCCTACGGCTTTAGTTGCAACAACAACTGTTAATAGTACAACTGTAGATATAGACAATGGTGATGGGGTTATGGACGATGTTAGTACTGTAAGTAGTTTTAACATGAATTCTTCAGCTGTAAACCCAACGGTAACTAATATAGGTAGTTATTCTGGCTCTACAGCAACTTTAACTTTAAGTGCTGCTCAATCTTTAGAGGCTGGAGAAACGCTAACTTTTGATGGTGCTGGTAGAACTATAACAATATCTGGTAATATTGAAATTAAAAAAGTTGGTGGCATCAGATCTGATTGGGATGGTAGTATAAGATTTGACTTAGAAAAATTTATAACTGCAACTAACGAGACGTCTTAAAGTAAAAAAACAGTGAAAACTGTGACTATATAGTCATAAATTAAATTAAATTAAATGGAAACTAAATTAAACTTTAGACCTCTTGAAGAGGAAGACTATGAAATTATTTGTAAGTGGTGGAGATGGTGGAGATGGCCAGAGTTACCAAGAACAGCTTTGCCAAACAACGGAAAGGGTGGTTTTATGGTAGAAAAAAACAACATACCAATAGTTAGTGGATTTTTGTATATATCTAACTCTAAAATGGCTATGTTAGAATGGATAGTCTCTAATCCAGATTATAGAGAAAAAGATAGACAAAAAGCTATAGAGCTTTTAATAAATAAAGTTGAAAGCTTTTGTAAAGACTTAGATGTTAAGCATGTTATAACTCTAGGTAGAAACAAGCATTTAATAGAAACACATAAAAAACTTGGATGGCATGTAGACGAAAAGCCATCTTACGAAATAATAAAAAATATATAAACATGGCAGTAGCAACGGGTACAGCAATCTTAATAGGAACAGCGATTACAGCAGGCGTAGCCGCTTATAGCACTTCTTCTGCTAGTGGAGCCGCAGATGACGCTAACGCAATAGCGCAGGACAATATGATATTGCAAGAAAAAATTGCAGGTGAGCAATTGGCGTTTCAAAAACAAGAAGCCGCTAAGTTAGAAAAACAAAAAGATGTTTACAGGAACATGAAGTTTAAAAACCCGTATGCAAATGTAAAAAATCAATTTGAGGACTTGACAAATCCATACGAAAACTTAAGTATGGAAAATGTTATGGAAGACCTAAAGGTTAATACAAAACAAGCGGAATTTCAAGCACAGCAAGGAGCACAACAAAGAGCGGATGCAATGGGACAACTACGTGGAGCCGCTGGTTCTAGTGGTATAGCAGGTTTAGCACAATCTATGGCAAATCAAGGTCAATTGCAAGCTCAACAAATATCAGCATCTATAGGGCAACAAGAATCTAGAAACCAAGCGTTGAGAGCACAAGGAGCGCAAGACGTATTACGTAGACAGCAAGTAAAAATGGCTGGACAAGGAGCTGTCGA
>Ga0209337_1003048_pt1 | contig 11838 bp, 13 predicted proteins | sample LinPmetageLP53_FD_184044 | JGI IMG/M metagenome (GOLD analysis project Ga0209337, IMG submission 184044) | Marine viral communities from the Pacific Ocean - LP-53 (SPAdes) (version 2) | ecosystem: Environmental > Aquatic > Marine > Oceanic | place: Pacific Ocean | collected 2010-02-08 | reverse complement strand
ACATGGGTTCGAATCCCATCCTCTCCGCCAATAGCAAGGGATTACAGAGGTTGTATACTTTTGTAGTCCCTTTTTTTTTAATGTAAAATAAAGTAAAAAGTAATTTAAAGTAAAAAAATATGCAAAAGAATCTACTGTAAAAGTCCTCCAGATCCCATCATTTGTGCTTGTGTATTTGTCAATGCACCAGTTAGCAGACCCCTATTAATTAGACTTTGACTAAACTCTCCCTCCTTCTTCTTCCGTAATCCTTCAGTCTCATCTATTATTCCTCCAACTGCTTTCTTCCCTTTAGTCATTTGCATCTGACCCATCTCCTCATTTCTTGCTAGGTTCTGTTTCTTCTGTACTGTATCAGCAAGTTTCCTCCCACCTACGACTGCTGATCTTTTTAATAAAGAACCTCCAGCACCAAAAAAGTCCACCATCCCTCTTGCAAAGTCCAACATACTACCAGCACTATCAGATTTAGGGAGCATTGCACTTTGGGATTTGTGCATATCAGATAATGCAGTGAGTCTATTCGTAAATTCTTCTGCTTTCTCTGGAGTATTAAACAGCACCTTGTGTTTTGCTTTTGCTTCAGGAGACAGCATTTTCTTGGAAGCATTTGTTGTATCAGCGGTCGAGAGATTTAATTTGGTAACAGCTTCAGTGGATGCTCCCAATCTATACAAGTCTTTTTCTGCTTCAGAAGTCAGACTATCCATTTCATACTTAACCTCAGAAGCAGATTTATTACTGTATGCTTTTTTACCTAAGTCGTATGCTTCTAAGTTGTTGTGTCCCTCAGAGTAGATTGACCTTGCTTTTGCGTATGGTGACTCTCCAACTGCAACAAGTGACTGAGGAGGGGGGAGTAAGGTTTGTCCGGTATTTGGGACACCTTGTCCAGTAGCAGGATCAACTTGGGGTCTACCAGTATTAGGATCGAATGGGTTCCCAGAACGATCTAACTGATTTGTTGGAGGTTTAATCTTAGTCTCTACATCTACGATGTCTAACATCTTTTTCTTTAATCCTATTAGAGTCCTTCGATTATTACCTTTAGCAGATTGGATCAAGTCATCGAGTGATTGCTTAACGTAATCAACTACTGCAACAGGAACATTACCATAAGGCATTTCATCTGGGAGCATGGCACTCTTTCTTAGTCCATCTGGAAGTAACTCGATTTCTCTTTCTGCAATCGTTTTTGCAGACTCATAGAACTCACCCTTAGTTGTTTTGTCTATTGTCCTCAATACAGAATCCAAATCCGGATTATTGATTGGAGGAAGCGCGTATGCTTCTTTATAAAATGGTTTTGAATCTGTTTTCATCTTCATGATAATATCCCCCTTTAACAGACTCTCTCCATTATCATTAAAACCTAGTCCCTTCTTCATTGAATCTGTTGTCAACCCTCTGTTACCTTCCATGTCCTCCAGCAAATTCTTTTTAAGTATAGTTTTAGATGCCCCCCTTGTGTTCATGGCATCTTTTGCTGTCTGCTGAGTATTATATTCACCTAAATATCCAGTTCTAACTTCTTCTCCTAATCCTAATTCATCCAACTCTTTTAGCTTTGCTTCAGGATTAACTCCGTCTAACTCCCAATCTTCTACTATTCTTTCCAAACCTTGTTCTCTTGTATTTTTACTGTCTGGGAAAACTGCTCGTTTTATTCCCCTGCCAAAGTCTCCAATAAGTTCTGCTCCTTTAGCCAGTGGTCTTGATAGTAAGGTTCCTCCGACTCCATAAGCAGTCGAGTCGATAGCAGTATCAGCATTAACTTCCCCACCTTTATTATGAGCATACAAGGATGCTTCCCCCACTCCAAGAGGGACATTGACTGCAAGGTCTTTCCCAACATTTGCCACTGGAGCAGGAACAGTCTTACCTGCTATATTTACCCCTTGTGCAGAGGGAGCAAGTTTAGGCAACATCTTTAAGGCTCCTCCTGTTAAGGCTCCTCCTGTTGTCATTGCTCCTGCCATGTTCCCCACAAAAGCATTGATAGGTGAGTTTTCTCTAAAGTCTTCACGTTCTTGTGCAATTAACTGTTTTGTATATTCAAGTTCATCTTTACGAGGAATCATAATCCCCTTGTTATTTATGATCCCTGTCAGGTACTTATCAACTGTATCTGAGAATCCTATTGTAAGACCATCTGCAACCTCCCTAAAATATCCTTTAGCGGCTCCCCATACTGACTCAGGGTTACTTTTCCTAACTTGGATCGAAGCATGGTTGACTGTTGCTGTCTTAAACTGCTCCTGAGTCCAACCCTTATCCTCAATATATTTATTTAATCCGTCCTGAGTATATTTTTCTGGTTTTGTAAGACCAAATCTTATTTTCGCCAGAAGTTTTTTAAAGGGCATTCTCTTTTTTTTAGTTTTTTCACTCATCTTCTTCCGCATCTAATGATTGTGTTTGGTCAACATCTCCGTCAGGAGTATAAATAGTTTTGGCTACACCTTTGTCATAATGTGATGACCATTTGTATGCTTTAAAAGGATGCTCAATGCCAGCATTAGTCTTAAAGTTTTTCTGTGCTGTTGCTCTATAATCATTGTAATGTCGATTAACGTACTTCTCTCTTTTTTTCATATATGCTATGACCAGCCCCTTCATCTGTTCCCTAACTTCTGGCTTCAGTCGATCACCTTTCATCATCTGATGAGGTTTGTTAAGCCAACTCTGTATTAAACCTCCTGCTTTACTTGTAATCTCAAATTCTGCTTCACGAACAACAGAGTTTGGCTCAAACATGATACGGAAAGAGGTGATTGCCATGATGTCACCAAATCCATTATCAGAATTAAGACCTTCCATAACTCCATCATGTCCTCTTGCGGCAATTCTATAATCACTGGTAATCTGATTAAATTCTTTCCTTAATCCTGTTTCTCCAGCTATTCTCCAATTAGAACTTGGAATGTACTCTTCCCAGACTCCGGTCTTTTTAGCATACGCTTTATCATTATCGTATAAATCTCCTGCTTTCCCTGCTTTTTTGTCTCTGTTGTTTAATTGTAGTCCAGTTTGAACCGCATCACCTTCAGCTACAAAAGAATCATAATGATCTGTAACAGATGTAAAGGTTTTGTCAAAGTCTCCGAGTACCCCTTCTCTGTATCTTTGAAGTGTTGTCTTATCGACTTCATAGTCATTACCCAGAGCAGTAATTAAATTATTAAGAGATTTTTCTTTTAAGAGTTTATCTACTCTGTCTTGATTAAATCTTAGTCTCTCAACTGGAGTCCTAACCTCTGTTGCTTTCCCAATCGTATTGATGATTTTCCCAGTTTTATCATCAACATGATAAGAATATATGTCACTTGTTCCATTAAACTGATCGACTAAATTAACCCTTGAAAGTGATTGCCCTTTCACCTTCATTCCAGCCTTATCTAAGTATGTAATATTATTGTCTTTATCCACCACAACTTTGTGTGTCCCTTTTGGTGGTTCTCCTAAATTTGGAAACTCTGCTTTATATTGTGCTACATTTAGATTGTCAGTTTTTAAAAGTTTATCTGCTTCAATTGCTCTAGCTTGTATATCCTTACTTAAATCGTAAGTTTCCCCTTTTACTGTCCTATATGATTCTGCTTTCCTTTTCGGAGAAACTATCATTGTTACAGCATCTTCTGGAACTGGCATATTACCGAATTTTTTGGAAAATTCTTCTTTCTGCTTTGGGGTTGTTACATCAATATATTCATAAACTGCATCTTCTCCCTCAGATTTTGGTGATTCTATTTGTTCCCCATTTACATCTAACCATTGAGTCTTAACCCCCCTTACTTCACCATCTACTGCCATTGGAGATATTAATATATCTGTTGCTCCGACAGGTGGTGTCAACCCCTGACTGCTTATTATTGTCTTAGCATTTATGTTCCCCAGACCAAAAGTGCCAAACTTAGTGTCTCCATAAGAGTCTTTTTCATCTGCTAGTTTTATTATATCTCCCTTATGGTTCTTATAGACAGTCCCAACTCCTTTTAATAGATAAGGTTTCTCTGCTTTAAATGCTTCTTCTTTGTTTAGAATTTTATTAATCTCTTCAAATGCAATTTGGGCATCCTTGCCCCCCCTCCGTATAAGACCTTTTAAATAAGTTTTCCTATTATGAGCTATTTTTAAATCATCTACAGCAAGAAGCATTCTGGTCATCTCTTCTTGTTCCAACTCCTGTTTATTAAGTAACTGATCTTCCTGTTGCTTTTGTAATTGTTCCGCTTGTTGTCGTTCATAGAACTCAGCTTCACCTTGCTGGTTCATCATGTCTTGATTATAGTATCCACCAATTCCAGCAGGGATCGCGTGACCAATCGCTTCTCCTGTAGTCATTGGAGTGTTCCTCCAACCTCCGGAACGCATCATAGATGCTCCTGCTTGCAACAGACCCATTGCTAACGGAGACATCCCTTCGTACTCCTCAGATTCACTATGGTCTTCTAAAAGACCCTGCTGACTAGAGTCTTTAGCTTTACGAGTGCGAGTATTGTATGGAATCCCTTCAGGTGGGATTTCGTGCATTGCTACCAAATCTTGTTCACTCATTAGACCAATCCTTTTGGTGTATATCTTGGAGACTTCGGTTTTGGTTGAAGTAGAGATGGGAACGGAGTTCCACCTCCTCTTGAGATCCCTGCACTTCGTACTTGTTGTGGAGGATCATCTTGTGCTGGAGTCATAAAATCCTTTAAAAGTCCTACTGCATATTGTTTCATTGCTGGAGACATTGGAGTAGAATCTGGAGATGATGCTGGTGCAGATAGTTCACTTTCGTTTTGACGTATTGGGTCTTGATTAGCAGAATCCCATCCAGTTGTTCCATATCCTCCAATAGTCCCTCCAGACTCTTCAATATCCAACATATCCTGTTTGTCTGGGGAATCATCATACATATCTAAATTCTCTTCTGATGCTAAGAGTCCTTTATTAAATTGTTTATCGCTAATCTCCTCACTAATATTATCAAGTCCTATACGATCCGACATTGATGCAAAGTCTTTTGCTCTTTGAACTTTTTCAAGTCTTTCAACTACATTCCGTTCTGAGCGTAAGGTAGGAAATTCATTTAATAGCTTTTGAAGCCAACTATCTTCTCCACCTTTTAGAGAGTGTTCTACTTCTTTCTCATAATCTGAAGCAGGTGAATATTTTCCTGTTCTTGTTGTAAACATAATTTCTCCTTTAGCTTATTGCTCCCAGACCACCTCCAACAATCGCACCAGTGGGGCCACCCATTAGCCAACCAGAAGCGGCTCCTGTAATAATACGACCGAACCTATCTACTTTCTTGTTCCGATACTGAGGATTATTTTGAGTTGTTGTTGTTCCAACTGGTGCGCCAGATAGAACGTTTGAACCAAACATCGCATTGTTCTTATCCCAATCACGACCTTCTATATATTCATCATAAGCAAAATCTTTGTCATTCTGATCACGACCTTCTATGTCTGCACCAACCTGAGAAAGCATACTAGCATCTTCGTATCCTGCTTTACGTCCTGCATCAGTAGCACGAATTCCTGTCTCTGCTCCAGCAAGTCGCAACTTACCTTCTTCACCAGTTGCCATCTGATTGTATCGTTGACGTTGCTGTTCTCGCGTCATATCTTTTTCTTTCATTCCAGCCGCTTGAGCATAACTACCTTCCAATGCTCCAGCTACTTGCTGACCAAGATTCCTCTGAACTTCTCCTGCCATGACACCTTTTTCAATAGCAGATCGTGACCCCATTCCTGCTCCAGCCATTTGCGCGTTTGCACCTAACTGGTTCCTTGACATCTGCATTGTACGCATTGCATTATCCTGCATTCCTGAGATAACATTTGAAGTATGTGGAGACATATACTCATCAACTCCTTTACCTGTCAGGAATGACTGTCCTGTTATGGGATCAATGTTTGTACCTTGAACTCCTGTTGCAGTTTCTCCAGCTTTTGTATATGCTTCTTGACCTTCTCCTTGCATATCTCTGACTCCAGTTTGTGCATCGAGAGTGTCTTTAGAAGCATCCGCAAATCTTTTGTTACCAGTAGCATCACCATAGGTTTCATACTCTTTATCCATAACATCTCCAGCCGCACCATAAACCTTCTTCCTAAACTCATGTGTTGGTTTATCTATCTCTGAGACTGAAGAACTTGTATTGTTTCGTGTTTCCGTTCCTCCACCAGATATACCGGATAAAGGATTTGGCACTTGTGGGACTCCTGAACCTCCAGAACTCCCATCTCCATTGGGGCCATACTGAGAAAGATCAGCCACTCTAGCGTGTTCATCTAATTTCCCTTGTTCTGAGCGACCACCAAACTTGTCTGCTACCCATCCTCCTACATCTACGTTCCCTATATCACTTGGACTATAACTCCAATCTTTTTCACTCCTACCCCTCTCTCCAAAGTTATCATCATTACTCATAGTCCTTCCTTCATAAGCATAACTCCTCAATCCAGACTTCGTAGGTCTTCCAGAACCTCCCATCCCCTTTAACCAAGACGCTTCTTGATTATTGATAAATGCTGGATGCTCTCCTTGTGGAGCATTCCTTCTTAATACATTTCCTGCTTGTCTCTGGTTCATCATATTTCCCTTATGCGTATGGATTTTGTGAAGTTATTGGTCTTCCTTTTGAGTCTTCTGCTAGAATCGTGACTCCTAGCGTCCCACTGGTTACTTTCAATCTATAATAATTATTATTTGCTGTGTCCTTTAAAATTATTGATCCTTCTGTAAAAATATTATCTCTGTCAGTCTTTGCAGTTGTTGCTTCTTCTGAAATCACAAGAGATGCTAAGTCGAACATATAGTTTCGATCATATTCATCTGGAGGATTCGGAAGAGGTTTCTGAGTTTGGCTCATCTCTCTCCTGACACTGCGGCATCAAAACGTACTTCACCAAACCTCCATTCTTGGTCAAAAGGACTTTCGACTCTCAGTAGTGCTTGTCTTCCAGTAAATCTGGTGTCAGTGTATCCGTCTGATGTGAGATCATACGCACCTTTTACTACAGGATTTGAATCATCTGGAGTGTTCTGTACTGTGACCTTCATACGAAGTCCTTTGTTCCCTGCGTCACTGTCTGTAATTATCTGTGAAACAGACATCATCTTATTACCAGAACCAATCTCTATTGCACCCGACTCTGCATAGCAAAGATGGTTTTCTGTTGCAACATTTGGATGAAGAGTTGTATTTATCCCTTTTGCAATTACTCTTGAGTTTAAAGTTGAGAGTGCTGAAACATCTGCTGGTGCAGTTACAGTTGTCTCTCTCAAAATGGGTGTACTCTGAGTATCTGGATCAAGTTCATGTCTGTACAAATATCCATCTACTCCACCAGCAACCGGATAACCCAAACTATCGGATGACTCCCATGCGGATCGTTCTAAAGAACCTGTAGTCCAGTGTTTTTCACGATAACTGTATGTAACATACCTAGTTGGGTATTCATCTCCCTCTTTTGGATAGAACCAAGTTATCTCTCCGAACTCTGCATTGTGACCTCCTGCAATCAATCCTTCCACATCAGTATTGATGTCAGAGAAAACGTAATCTGCAACATCGCAAGCTAACTCCTGTATGTATCCTCCGGTGTATGACCAGAATCGACCGCGACTCATCCATGCTACAAAATCTGCTGACCCTGCAACTGATTTCATACCTAGACAACCTCCTCCCTCTGTCAATCTTTCAACCCCATACACATAAGGAGGGCCGAGATAATTTGTCTTCCAGACTGAATCTGTGAAGAATAGAAGCACTCCATAGCGAGTCTTAAAACCTCCTATTATCTTCCCTTTTGTTTGTACGTCAATATCTCCTGCTGTATTAGTCACAGATGGAGTGAAATCGGTCAATGATTCCTGTTGACCCCATGCTATTCGTCTTGCGTTTCCTCCTGCACCAATAACCATTATGTGCCTCTCAGGAGTAACTAAAACTCCTACATTATCAACTGGAACTCCTGTTGATCCTCCGAGAGATGACAATAACACTGCTGGAGTTGCGACTTGTGTCGCATTGGTAAATGACAATCCAGACGAATCAACATACCATATTGACCCTTCTCCAGAATTGACTGCAACTAGATCATCACCAAAGTTGTCAAGCGACCAAACTGGAACGAAATTGTCCCTCCATGCATCAGCGTCCGTTATATCTGGGTCTACCGCAGGGAATCTTGGAGTACCATAGACATCTCCTCCAGATGCAGTCCCACCCGACCCATCTAAGTTCCTATCACCTCCATATTCTAATGATCCAAATCCAAGTCCAGCAATTAAGAAGTCTCCTTGATCTTTGAAGTCTATTTTGCCAGAAGGGACGGATGCAGGGGTAATATCAAAAATTGGTGAATTAGTACCAGAAGACTGCGATCCATCCCAAAGTCTTAGAGACTGTACTGAACCTACTGCTAAATATCTTGCACCAGTACCAAGTCTCCAAGAGTGAAGTCCTCTGATTGGATCAACCCCTGAATAGAAAGTTGCTGTTATAACTGCCGCAGTTCCGCTAGTTGAACCTGAGATTGTTATAGTAGGAGCAGACGTATACCCTGAACCAGAGTTTGTGATTACTACTGTAGCAATAGCACCTCCTGAAACTGTATAAGTTCCAGCGAAAGATGATCCAGCCCCACCACTGAATCCTAGCGTCCCACTGCCTGAATACCCTGTTCCTGCTGTTGTAATTGTCAGTGATGCGATTGCACCTTTTTTATTAATCTGAGTTTCTGCAAGTCTTTGCCACCCCCCGATTGGTCGCAGTCTCCCTTCCGAGAACCGAACTAGATTGCCATCATACCAACGATTCTTTGCTTCGTACTGAGTAGCGTTGCGGAAAAATCCAGCAGGTATTTTAATCGGTAGTAATGCCATTAATTGTTTCGATATTCGTTACAGTTAAGTCTTAGTAAGACTGCAAATTGTTTTGACTCTTCAAGACTCATTTTCTGGATCTTTGTCGCGTTATCATAATTCGCTCTCATCACATCAACAGCACAGTCACACAGATGGAAGTAGATATGCTGTGGGGTACTCATACTCTGGTGAGCCACTGAACAAGCTTGCCACAACTGGCGAATGGTTTCCGTTGTGAAAGTTCCATTGGACTCTTTCGATGTCACAGAAGTTGATGTCAACATCAAAGTCAGGCTCAAACTCCACAATAATATCACTGTCTTCAAATTCAAAAGTAATCTCCATCAGTATGTCCAGACCGCTGGCAAGGAGGGTCTGTCTCCTTCTAAATCACCCACACCACGATTGTCCAAATGTATAAAACGCTTTGATCTAGCCCCACGCAAAGCTAAGCCTAGTCCTGTGAATCCTATGTCTTGCGCTTGTTTAATGAGTTTTAGTGTTTTTGTCGTGTTCACATGACCGACTAAAATATCAACTGCTTTTCCAAAGGTATGGATTCCAGCTTTTGTCTTTGCCGTTGAGACATTTGAATTATGTTTAATACAACGTCTGGCACTGCTCAAACGAAATGCAAATCCTGCTTCTTCTCTCAAGGATTGAAGCATCTTCATAAATTCATCATCCATCTCGTTTGCTCCGCAACCACACTGACATTGCATCTCATCGGTACTAAAATTGGGTGTAATGAGCATAGCTATTCCTACTATTGTAATTTTACAAAATGTTCTCCGCAGTAAAATAGTACCTTTTAGGTGCTATTTAAGCAGACTTCTCAATCGATTTATCAAGCAAAATGACATATTGATCATATACTTGATTATCGATTTCTGTGTCTGTACTATCCACTAATTTTTTGAGCAGAATTTTGACAACGTGAAGCATCAATTTTTGACTGATCATGCTGACACAAAGTGTCGAGACTGTAGATGATATTACTGGTGCGAGTAATCCGATAAATGGCATATCAACTCCGTTTCATTAAGGTTAAGGTCTTCTGGGCTTCAACTTCTCTTTCTAAGTTTTCTAGTCTTGCAGACACGGAAGCCATGTGACCGCTACATTCTTGACTAATAACTGCAAGTTTATCAAAGTTTTCTTTTTGCATCGCTCTGTTCATTTTGTCCGTCCGAAACGTCCAAAATCCCAAGCAGACTATGATTGCCCCTGCAAAGCCCTGTTTTAGAATGAGATTAATGATGTCATCGACTGCGGTGTTTACGTTACTTTTTTCCTGCATCGGATGAGGTGAGTCTCGATAACCATATTGATCAAAATTAGGAGGTTCCGCTTTTGCTTGAACTACGAAAAAAAAGAGACTACCTATCACTAGACCGAGAAAAATAGTTACGCATGAATCAATCAGTTTTTGCATTTATCGACTCCTGTATTTCGGTTAGCTGGTATTGAACGAGTTGCATATCAGCTTTTAAGTCACTTACAGATATGAGCGTCCAGCCAAGAATTGAAACTATTAAACCGAAAGCGAACAGGATTTGTGGATTCATCTTTTACTCTTGTTCAGTTGTTTTCTAGCTTCACGATGCAACTCTTTCAGTCTGTTTTGCTCATCAGCTTCCTTCCTCCATTTCTCAACAATGTAGTGATCGTCTTCGTCCGGCAATGTTAAAAAATCTATGAATCTTCCGATAAACTTCATTGCAATTTCGTAGTTACACTTCTAATATTCAAGGTTGTATGCGGACACTTTTGTCCGATTAAGGTTTAGTAGGCCAAGTAATGTTATCTACATCTGCCTGTGCAGGGACATCCCTCAAGGCTTGTCTGTAGGTCTTCATGTTGGTTGCTAGTGTGCTGTCAGAGAGTGCTAAGTAGTCAGTCTGACTAAGCCTATTATCTCTGTCTCTACGAACTGCTGTCCACTTATCTGCTAGTAGTCGAGCATCCTTTGCAGTATCATCACCTTTAAAATGGGATTTGACATACACTTTAGGATCTTGACTGTTTCCTTCAAAGTCTAGAATTTCTTCACAGTTTACTTTGGAGTCTGACCACTTGATGTTGTAAACTGTTCCTGTCTCTGGTGAACTAGCCATATAATCACCAAGCTGATTTAGTCTTTCCTGTACATTCTCATCTGCACATTCGACTATCGTATATCCTGTTTCACCAGAGTAATCTACTACAGGTGGATCACCAGAAGTAACAGAATCTAACCAAGTCCAGTATTCAGGTTTGTTTAGTCCTTTTACATTTCTCCGACATTGCCACTCTGTTTCATGGGTTGTCTGGAGTACGTTTGATTTGTGTGATATGTACATAATTAATTCCTTGTTATTTGAAAGTAGCTATAACCAAGACTCGGATACCAACCACCTCTGTTCTGTATATAATCACCTCTTTTAAAAACTAAGGTGATATTAGTGTTTGGGGTATCGTGGTTGTCACTACCTCCGTGACCTTGCATCACTTCTGTTCCATTTATATAAATCCGACAATGTTCCGTAGTTCCGTTTCTAATAGTATGACTATGAATTGTATATTCACCACTCTTTAAACAAACTAATCGGTCATAAGCAATAGCAAAATCTTTAGTCATCCAATTTTTATAGTTGGAAACACCTCTCCACTCATCAAATATTTGTATAGTACCTGATACTGTTGAAGTTGTAGCTGTAGAAGTTAGAACACATAGATCCCCAAGATACCCCACATCCCTAGTAACCTCATCCCATGTCTTACCATCTGGAGTAACCACAAGATTAGTCTGTTCCATGTTTCGATCACCACCTACTAACTCATGCAGGAATGGTGTTCCAAAGGTCTGGTAGTGGGAACTGGTGTGGATTGGGGAAACAAGATCATAACTTACAAATCTATTCCCACCAGTTACCATTGTAGTTTTCATAGTATTAACACCTAAAGTAGCGGCAGTTACGAGATAACTAT
>Ga0209337_1003044_pt1 | contig 11851 bp, 9 predicted proteins | sample LinPmetageLP53_FD_184044 | JGI IMG/M metagenome (GOLD analysis project Ga0209337, IMG submission 184044) | Marine viral communities from the Pacific Ocean - LP-53 (SPAdes) (version 2) | ecosystem: Environmental > Aquatic > Marine > Oceanic | place: Pacific Ocean | collected 2010-02-08 | reverse complement strand
GAACTGGAGATGTCCTTACTGCTACCTCTTCAAGCGTAGCCATAGCAGGTGCTTTATCAAAAGGATCGGGTTCATTTAAAATTCCTCACCCACTAGAATCTAAGAAAGATACTCACAACCTTGTTCATTCATTCCTGGAAGGGCCACAAGCTGATTTGCTTTACAGAGGTCGTGTTGACTTGGTTGATGGTGTTGCATCAGTAAACATTGACGCAGCTTCAGACATGACGGAAGGAACATTTGTTATTCTTTGCCGTGACATTCAAAGTTTTACTACTAACGAGTCTGGGTGGACTGCTGTACGCTCTAGTGTGGATGGGAACATCCTTACTATTGAAGCACAGGACAACACTTGCACAGATTCTATTAGCTGGATGGTTGTTGGTGAGCGTCAAGACCAACATATGCATGACACTAATTGGACTGACGAAAACGGTAAGGTTATTGTCGAGCCATTAATACCAGAGCTAGAAGAATAATGATAACCACTGAACACGTTACTCAAAAATCTTTACCAGAACTGTCGGATTGTATGTTGGCTGATGACCACAATGTGGTTATGCCCACTCACATCTTCCGCAAGGATGGCGACATCATTGGCTCTGCCAGTGTTGGTGCTGCACCACTTGTTTGGTGGTGGATGGATAGCAAGAGGGCAAAGGCGTTGGACAGTGTTCGGGCTATCAAGAAACTTGAGGATGAGTATGCTGCAAACGGTATACACCGAGCTTTTATAATGTGTGACAAAGGTAGTAATTTTTTTTCCAACATGGAACGTCTTGGTAACAAGAAGATGTGGGAAGGTGTAATGTACTATAGAGACTTTAAATAATAATAGATATGGGTAGCACAAGAATAGACGCTCCACAGATTGATCCAATAAATGTAGCTCAACAGATAAAGGACACCTCGCGGGCTTACAGTGAGGCAGCTCCAGACATCATTGCTGCTGAAGGCAGAATTCGTCCAGCAATGCAGCAGCTCGCTTTGGATGATGCTCAAACAGCTTTGATGGGCGGTGTTACTAGGGCAACTTCTGAGGCTAGAGACACGGCTCAACAAAACCTTGAACGAACACAACAAGAAAGACGTTCTGCCGAATCAAGAATACAGGGTGACATTGAGAGGCTTTCTAATAAGGGTGACACTTATGATGATAGTGCAGAACTAGCACGTTTGCAAAATCTGAAAGATGAGTACATTGATCTTGTTGCTAGTGATGGCGAAAACAAGGAGTACCAAGACAGACTAGAAGACGTAAGGGTAGAGCTTGGTGAAAATGTATCCAACTATCGTGGAACTGGTGATGTTGGTAAAGGATTTACTCCTGAACAGAGAGAAGGGCGTTTTGGTGCGGGTCAAAAAGAAACGCGCGCCAGAGAGGTTGAAAATCTTGCATCAAGTCTTCAGTCATTAAAGGAAAGCGGCGATCTGAGCGATGATGCCATTGCAACATTGCAAACCAAATTTGATGACGCTGCCAATCTAGTTTTAGGAGAAAATCCTGGAATGATTGAACTGTCCAGAAGGGCAGTTGAAAGCCAAGCAGAGGTAGGCAGAAGATTAAAAGATGCTGCGGCCAAGGGTGAGTTTGATACAATAAGCCAACTGGCTCCCGATCTTGTAGACCTGTACAGAAAATCTGATCCAGGTTCTCAGAACCTTGCAGACATTGCTTCTACAAGAGCAGAGCAACTAAACACTCAAAGCCCTTCGGCGGCACAGGAAAGCTTTAACACTCTTGCTACAAGTTTATCTGAACGTGCAGACCCCACTACACAGGCACAAGCTGGAGTTGGCACAGCAAGGGAGGGCCTTCAGGCCGCTGGAGCCAATCTTGGTGCAGCTCAGACCGGCCTTGCAAGTCTTGCTGAAACCGTGGGTCAAAGAGTTCCTGGTGGCGATCTTGGTACAGCAGCTAGAGAGGGCATACAGGCTCTTCTGGGCGGAGCGGCTATGGGGCAGACCGGCGATCAGCAAACTGTTGCTCAGCAAATTGGTCAACTGTTACAGGGTCCACAAGCAGGTGCAGCAGAACAGCGTTTACTTGATGTTGCTGGACAGGGGCCATCGGCTGCTGAACAACAACTTCTACAGGCTGCTGGAGGGCCAGCATCAGCAGAGGCTCAAGCTCTTGGTCAGTTTGGACAGCAAGCCCTTCAGGGTGGTCAACGTGCAGCGTCGGGTGTTGAGCAAGCGTTGCAACAGCAAGCCATGCAGCAACTAGGTTTTCAAGCTGCTGGAGCTTCTCCAGAGGAGCAAGCCCTTCAGCAACGTATTGGTGGTTTAATTGACAGTGCAGGAACACTTTCTCCAGATCAGCAACGTCAAGTGGAGCAAGAAGCTCTTGCACTGGGTGAACGCCAAGGCAGGGTTAGAGACACCTCCACCGCTGCTGGTGTTGCTGGTAGATTGTCTGAGGCTCGCAGGGCTGATGAAACTCAAGACCTTATGGCTGCACAGCAGCTTCTTGGTCAACAGCAAGCAATGCAGCAAGGCCGCACGGCGGAAGAATTGCAACGCATGGGAATGGGTGGTCAGTTTGCAGGACAAAGCGAGGCATTGGCTCAACAGAGGTTGGCTGAAGAAAGAGCCTTGCAACAAATGGGAGTTGGAGCCGCTGGAACCGCTGCTGGCTTACAGGCACAGCAAGCTGGTTTGCAACAACAGGCTTTGCAAGCTGCTGGAGGAATGGCTGGTCAAAGAGCTGGTCAGGCACAGCAAGCCCTTGGTGCAGCAGGAAGCTTAGAGCAGTCCAGATTGTCTCAACAGTTACAGGGAACCGGACTAGCTCAGAACATTGCTCAAGCTGGTTTTGCTTCAGATATGGCCGGAAGAGAGCAGCAGCTTCGGGAGTTGGGAATGGGAGCACAGGAGGCAGCTCGTTTTGCACAGCAGCAGGCTCAACAAGATGCAATGCAAGGTCAGATTATAGGGCAGCAAGCAGGTCTTGCTGGTCAACAAGCAGCCTTTTCGGGTGCAGAAGCTGGGCTTGCTGGACAACAATTTGCACAACAAACTGCTCTTGAGCAGCAACAGTTTCAGCAACAGGCCCAGAGAGACTCAGCATTGGCTAGTTTATTCGGACAGCAAGCCGGTATGGAGCAACAGCAATTTGCTCAACAGCAAGCATTGGCTGGACAAGCCGACGCTCGTTTAGGTCAAGCATTTCAAATGCAAAGGGCCATGGGTCCAGACGTTGGAGCGTTCTTTGGTCGCCCTGCTTCTCAAGCAGAAGGACTGCAAGTTCTTGGTATGGGTCAGCAACAAGCAATGTACGGAACCACTCCACAAGCAACCGATCCAATGATGGGTGTCAATATGGCTCTACAGCAACAGGCCAATCAAGCAGGTTTGGATGCTGCTGCAATGAGTGCATCAGCTCAAGCTCAAGGTGGACTTATGGGTGGCCTTGGTTCTATAGGAGGGGCCATTTTGGGTGGTCCCGTTGGAGGCTTTGGCTCTGCACTAGGGGGAGCATTGTTTGGAAATAGATAAGGTTTATAAAAACTTTTTAATTAGGAGATAATTATTATGGCAGTATTAGGTAGCACAGTTGATCCCCGATTGGGGGCCGTAAACCCTGCGGCAATACAGGCACTCTCACAAGCTGGAGCGGCAACGGGACAGATGTACCAAAATCTTGGTCAGTCTATTAAAGGAGTGGTTAGTGATGCACAAGATCGCAAAATATCTAACAATCTTTATGAAGCCTTGGGACAATCTGTTTTTGACGTATCTCAAGCAACTGGAGTTGATAGTAATGCTGTAGCCTCAATGTTGGATGCCGCTAGGGCAAATGGTCTTCCTGCTTTGCGTCAACTCCAAGACACCTTTACCGGATTTCTAAAGGCAGACTATGGTGCAGACAGAAAAGAAAAACAGATGCAAATAGACCATGAAAACACCCTAGATAGAATGGACTTTGCTGAAACTCTTACTCAGGACACAATGGGTCTGGGAGATAAATATCTTAAAGAAAACGCGAAAATTGCAGACCAGTATGAGCGACGTATTGTAAAAAATGCAGAAGCCCACAGACTCCTAGTTCAACAACGAGGTTTTGGGCAACAGACCAGTGAGAGGCTTGGAGGAGAAAAATTCGTAGATTCCCAAAGAAGGGCGAATGAGTCTTTTACAGACTACCAAAGGAGGATGAATGAATTATACGAAAAGAGTGTCGTTGAGCGAGCGGCTGAGTTAAAGGAATCTGCAATAGACCATCTTTATGGCAACATGCTTTACCTTCAAAAGGAAGTTGATTTAGCCCAAAGCAATAACGATGTCGCTAGGCAAAAAGCTATACGAAGAGATATGATGCTTATAGATGAAGAAATCATATCAAGACAGACGATTAAATCAAATGGTTTAATAGATAGATTTAGGGAAGCTAGAAAAATACCAAAAGCAGCAGATAGGGCCACTGCGGAACAAAAACTTCAAGCAGAAGCGGAACAAACTGGTCTTGCTGTTCCAAACCTTGATAAGTTCGTGTTTTCTTTGGATGACTTGAATAATAGAATAAGCGATGATACTTGGACTAAAGAAAGTATACCCAGGATTCTTAAGGGTGTTTTAAAGGATAACGAAAGGCATAGTGCCGAAGCTCAATATGGGTTTTTCTTATTGGCTTCTCAAGGTCAACTTTACCCAGACAATCCCAAGAAAAACGAAAAATACTTACAGGAGTTTGGTAAGAAAAATGATATTCAAGACGGATGGTTGAAGTCGGTAATAAACGGCACTGGTCTTTTAGCCAGAAAAGTGGCAAACTTTTTTGATCTTGATTTGATCGTTGATGACATGAAGGTTATGGAAGATGGGATACAATCCTTTCAACCGAGAAGTAATTTGAATGGCCCTTATTCCAATCAACCTGCATTCTCAGGGGATGGAAGTATAAATGTAGGAACACTATAACCCTAATAATTTAAACGCTTATGCCATTTACTGTAGTTAACGTATCTTCTACTGGGCAGTCTGTTAGGGTTGAGCATTCGGAGGATGCTACTGAAGAAGAGATCCTACAACTTGCCAGAGAAAAAGCGGCGGCAGAAGCTGCTTCACCAGAGAAGTCTGGTTCTCTTGCTAGGACCGGCGTCGGTCTTGCTTCTGAAATAGCCATTGGTGAAGGAGGCAAGCTGGCGGGTGCTGCTGCTGGAGCCGCAATAGGTTCTGCCGTTCCGGGTATAGGTACGGCAGTAGGTGCTGCTGCGGGATATGTAGTTGGGGCTGTTGTTAGCGGTCTTTCAGGCTCATACGTTAGGCAGAAGGTATCTAGACCAGGAGAAGATCTTTCTCAAGGGGAGCTGGTTGCTGACACTCTTCTTAATCTTGTTCCCTTTGTCGGGGTGGGAAAAGGAGCAGGAGCAGTTACAAGGACCGCACAGCATTTAGCACTAGGGGGAACGACAACGGCAGGTGCTGTAGCTGTAGAGTCAGTAATTGAAGAAGGAACCCTTCCTACTTTAGAAGAACTGGGCAAAGCCGGGTTGACGGGAGGAGTGCTCTCTCTTGGATTTGGTATGTCAGCAGATAAGTTCTCTAAATCCTATGAAAAATTTGCTGGCCGTAAGGTTGATAGGTTTATGGATGCAGTGAAGAAGGGCGATCCAGATGCCGTAGACCTAGCTACAGCAGCAGAAAGAGCTGCTGTAGAAGACATAAAAAAAAGAAATATAGATCTTAGTCAAAAATCTATTTTAGCCAGAGAGCAGCTTGATGATGAGTTAATACGTCTACAAAAAGAACAAGACCAATCTTCTGGAAATATGTTTTCAGAAAAGGGAAAGCTTATAGTAGAAAAGGATGTCGTTGATAAAAATGGAAATGTAGTTTCAGAAGGTAACGACGCGTATAGAGCTTTAACTCTATCAAAGAAATTAACTCAAAACAGAATTGATAGTACGCAAACCGAAATTAATAGTTTAATAGAAAGTGCAAGAACAATTTCTTCATCGTCGGGTACATCAACCGAATCGTTAATGAAGAGGTTGGACGAGTATCTACACGCAAAATACGCTCCAGAATTCAGGGGTACTGGTAAAAATAAGAAACCCGATGGAGCAGCGGGCGTTAGTATTCTTGGTAACTCATTGACGGACAAAAATGCAAAAGAAATAGTTCGTGAATTTGAGGCAGACATTCTACCAATTGCAGCACCACTGGTAGATAACGCAAAACAACTTTCTAATAAAATATTAAATACACTTGAAGAGGGTGGCATTGTAACAGCAAAAAAAGCACAAGCTTTAAGGAAGAAAAATCCAAACTATGTTCCGCTTCAGCGTTTGTTTGATGATGCTGTTGATGCTGATGATGCTGACAATTTCTTTTTCAGTAGGTCGGTCTTCAATCCTAAAACATTAAAGAAGGCCAAGGGAGATGAAGACCTTCAGGTTTCTGTAATTAAAAATTTAGTAGATGGAAATGTTGAGGCTGCAAAATTAGCCGAGGCCAACCAAGCCAACTTAGTTTTCAAAAGACTATTGGAAGATCCTAGAAATAAAGAAAGAGCTGGTGAAGTTGTTAAGATTAGAAAGGCGACATCTTCAAGAGCAATAAACGTCGGCAAGGATTCTCCGATAATAACAGTTTTTGATCCCGATAATTCATACAACATATATAAGGTTGTTGATGGCAAAAAGGAGATAGTAGGAACATCAAATAAATATTATTTAGATTTTAGTGATGGTGTGGTTCCAGAGCTGGGATCAGCAGTGCGTGGAGTCAATAAACACCAAGTCAAAGGGGTATTGAAACTTAGCTATGGAGTAAACAAATGGCTTGGTGCTGCATATACCGGCTACAATCCTTCTTATGCTGCGGTCAACTTAATGCGTGACCGTGTTGTTAGTGCATTGAACACTTTTAAGAACTTAGATTCTAACGCACTTCTTTCAGTTGCTAGTCCCATTTCTGCTTTCAAAGAAATGAATGTTATCAGGAAAAAACTTTTTAATGGTAAAGCAAGCAATCCTGATCAACGAAAAATGATGGATGATTATGACGCCTTCGTTAGAGACGGGGGTTCTACTGGTGGTGTTGCTACTGACAGTCTCAGGAGTCTATCTAAGAATATAAAAACTATTGATTTCTCAAATAATAAAACAATTAAAGAACGTCTGTCCGCTTTTAACGACGTTGTGAGAAGAATAAACGAAGTAGTTGAGGATTCAACTAGGTTCAGTGTTTACCGAGCAGCTAGGACTGCGGGTAGGAGTGGCAAAGATGCTGCGGTAATGGCTAGGAATGCTAGTTTTGATCCAACTAAAAAAGGTTCTAGAGGAGATCAACTCAAAGCTTTGTATTTGTTTTCCAATCCCAGCATACAATCAGCCAAGAACTTTTGGAGAAGCTTAAAAGACCCCAAGGTTTTCAAACCAGTTTTGGCAGGCACTCTTGGAACGGCTGTATTACTAGAAACATACAACTCCATGATAGATCCAGACTGGAGGAACAAAGTAAAGGGCGGTCCTGATAAGAGTGACTGGAGGCTGAACAAGAATCTGGTAGTGCTTAATCCATTTCCCAATGATGATGGGAGTCTTTCTTATGCTCAGTTTCCATTGGCTTATGAAGCTGCACCCATCTGGACCGCTGTTAGTGGTGGTGCAAGAATGCTTACCAATCAAACAATGAGAGCGGCTGCGGCGGCAGGTATGCTTTCCCCAGAGGAAGTGGCTGCAATGCCTGGAAGATTTGATTCTCCAGATAAGATCATCAAAGGTATAGGTCAAAATATATTAGATAGTTACAACCCTACTGGTGGAAGCCTTATTCCTACCGTACCAAAGAAGATTCACGAAATTGTTTGGGGCAACAAGGATGGACTAGGCAGGGAGATTGTTCCCGGGTATCTCTTGGAACAGAACATGGCGGCATACGCCAAGGTGCATCCTTGGACTGCTAAAACTTTAGGTGGTGAAATTGCCATTGAGCTTTCCAAAGAACTAGAAAATCTTGGTGCTCCTGTATCCCCAGAAAAACTACTTCATTTATTTGAAAGCGGTTTAGGTGGAGGTGCAATGGACCTAAAGCGTTTTTTTGAGGTTTTTAGTAAGGTACACAATAATGAAGAACTTAGGCCCAATGACTTTCCCATCTTCCGAAGATTCTTTGGTTCAACTTATGCAGATGGGTTTGAGCAACGCACCGGAATAGAGCCAGACCTGGAATTGTTTGAGTATGAACAGAACACTCAAAACTCTCTTAACTCACAAGAGGCTTTTGATATAATGAGTAAGCTTAAAAGAATAGATGATCCCCTTAATCGCCAACTTGCTTTGCAGAATGAATTATCTAATGCAAACAAGTCTGTTCAGAGGCGTGTCCAAAAAATGGTCAAAGACCAAGAGCGTGGAATTACTAGATCTGATAAGATGATCAGAAAGCTTGGTGTCCAGAACGGAAACAGAGCGAGGTTTTATGATGCTCAAATTGAAAGAATGCCTCCATCTTTTGTTGGTCAATTTCTTCAGGAACAAAAGGACAAGGGTATCTTAACCCAAAATGTAGAAAATCAAATAAAGCTTAAAAGCGTATTACAAGCAATAGCTCCACAATCAGTTGTGAATGAAAACTAAAACCATATATATGCTGGACGGTAAGAACTACACCGGAAAGCACAAGCACTTCAAAGATGGTCGCTGGTTTACTGGGAGATCACACACTGCATCCAGTGAACCTCTGGTTAGGCAGGACCGGGTGATTGCTGGTTCTAGGAAACGCATCTCCTACTAAAAGAATAAGGGCCGAGAATGACCTCGGCCCCGACGGGTTTAATGAAAGGTGAAAAAGATAAAACACCTTTTCCAAAGATTACTCTTCTGGATTACCGTCTAAATTTTCTTCTTCCTTTGGTGGATTGAGTTGGTTGTCTAACTCTTCACACTGCTCATCGCTCATTTCGTCGATAGCTTTGGAAGCTTTTGCCTTTAGAACATTGGCACATCCCACAACAGTCAACGAAGAAGTTAACAAATCTTTCACATGATCTATTGTTGCCGTGTTTATCAGGTAGTTAGCGTAGTCTTGCTTTAATTTATCTAGGTCCATTATATATCTTTCTTGTTTATGTGTTCTTGTTGTATTTTAGTTTCAAGGAGAGCCAAAGCTCTCCATGCCACAGCTACATAATCCTCCTCTAGGAGGTGTCGCATTAGGCAGTCATGGTGATCGTTAGATTTGTTTGGTTCCCAGTGCAGAGGCTCAAGAGGATCGCAATGTTTTTCGTTGCCCTCATAGGATTGTCTTGCCACCGCCGCAATTGCGTTCGGGAAAGGAGATAGCACACCAGAATAGATGGGCCACTTCTTCCTCTCGCCACTGTCCTTGGGCAAGATGCTAACTCTGTACTGTGGATTAGATCTGAAAATCATAACTCTATGAATTTAACCAAGTGCATGGGAGACATATAGAATGATTGCACCATATCTTCATAACGTGAGTCTTTTTTAGTTTCGCAATACCAGCTCTTATGTGAGCTTCCCTTTACAATTGCTGCATGGGTTTCTTTTTTATTTAAATAGTAATACCTATATGGCCTTGGCTTTGCCCTGTCAAATGAATGTTTAGCACACACAATAAATTTTGAATTGAAAGGCCAGTCAGCTCTGCCCGTGAAATCAACTCCTAGCTTTTTCACTTCAACCCTTTGACCAACATATAAGTCCCCGTCATCGGCAAACTCCTCCCACTCCTCATGTGATGGAGCGACAAAGGTTGGTGGTATGTTCACCGGATAACCCATCGAGCTGATGTGGTTTGCAATTTTCCATACTGGCCCGTGACTTTTGGCTAGGTGCTTTTTGAATCTTTCATTGTCGTTCATTTCTTTTTTCTCTTTGCATTCTCTTCCTTTGTCTTGGCCTTGTGTGCTTCCTTGCTAACTGCCTGTAGGTTTTCTTTACCACAGAACAACCTAGGAAGAAGCTCGTTCCAATTGTATCCAAGATATTTAGTTTTGCGTCCCCACTTTTCGGGGATTACCGGCTCGATGTGGTCAACCTGCATCTCCTTTGCGGGGAAAAGCTTATTGGTAATAGCACATCGGTACATCTTCCGCATCCTGCCGGTCTTCTCGTTCTTCTGGCTTTCAACAAACGACTCATTAAGTGTTTGATATTTGGGAGCCCACCTCCTAGTTCCCGACCTAACACAGGACATCATAAAAGATCTTAGTCTAGCTTCAGTCCAAACCTTCATTGCCTACGCTCCATTTAAAATGTTCCATGCTGTTGACGCCACTGCCGGTACCTGTCCGTTTCCAATGGCTTTAAGTCTGTCCACCCTACGGGCCACCCCATTAGCCACTCTACCCACGGCGGGTTCAATCTGCCAGATCCCTCGCGCTTCAACATTGTTTTGGGCAATGTTTGATAGGCACTTTTGCTTTGTTTCACGTTCTTTGAATCCTGTGCTTGAGGCGTGGGCCACATCTGGCCTGGATTCCAGTTGTTCTGAGCAACCTCCAACAGATTTTTCGGGCCGTTTGTGTTTGCATTTTTGTTCGGAGCTTCTGGCATGGTTGTTGGAGTGGGAATCATGTACTGATGAGTGGTTTGCAAGTACCCACATCCTGTTTCTTTTATGGGGCGCGCCGACGTGCCAAGCTCCCAACACGCACCACTTTGCATCATACCCCAACTCGGACAAGTCTCCGAGGACAACGTCAAGCCCGCGACCCCGCAGTAACGGGGAGTTTTCCGCGAAGACAAACTTAGGCCGTACCTCGTCAATAATTCTTGCATATTCTTTCCATAGTCCCGAACGGTTTCCTCCAATACCGGCTCCCTTTCCTGCGGAACTGATGTCTTGGCAGGGGAACCCTCCGCAAATAACATCAACTGCTCCTCGCCAAGGCTTTCCGTCAAAGGTGCAGACATCGTCCCAGATGGGGAACTTGGGCAACACTCCGTCTCGCTGTCGTTGCAGCAAGACTTGTCTTGGGTACTGTTCAATTTCAACAGCACAAACTGTGGTATGTCCGAGAAGTTGTCCACCCAGGATACCTCCCCCTGATCCTGCAAAAAGGTGTAACTCATTCACCGCATTTTGTTGACCAAGTCATAGAACATGAAGCAACTGATAGCATCATGCAGTGCCTTGGCCTGTGCCTGTTCAGTCCACGTCTTGACATGGGTGTTTCCGTTATTGGTATTGATGATGACGGTGTGAATTGGCGGGTCATAGTCTAGGTAACTGGCAAGCCTTACCATCCTAGATTCCGAAGCTAGCTGCATAGCATCCTTGTGATATGCCTTTCGGGAAATTTCCTGATGCTCTGCCACATCCCTTGTCTTGTAGTCAAAGAGGGCAAGCTTGCCATTGTGTACGGCCAGTAGATCAATTGTTCCTGCTGTGTTAAATTCTTGGTCACTATTGGAAACAACTCCCTCAACTTCCACAACTTCTAGGTCTTGGTCATCTGCCCATTCAATGAACGGCATGACAAAGGGCTTCCAGGATTGGGGACACTGACCCCCGCAAATGGTAGTTTCTAAATGTTTGTGGCATTCGGTTCCCCAAGAAGAACTCTTTACCTCCTCGCCAGTCTTTGGATGAACCCTCATCCCCCACATCATGTCCATGATTTCCTCTTCACCGAGGTGTGGGTTTTCCTTGGTAAGCTCGATTGCTTTCTTAGTCCTCCAAGTTTCAAAGAAGAAATCTGGATACACCTTCAGCTTCTCGGTGACACTGGCAACTATCGCCTTGCCACTACTTTGAGTTTCCTTCCTTGCTTGGAAGGGAGTGGACAGGTCATCCCGAAGGAACCCCGTATCTTTTTTTACTTCATAAAAGTGTGCCATAATATAAAGCGGGGGCCAGAGCCCCCGCAGTTTAACTA
>Ga0209337_1003043_pt1 | contig 11854 bp, 10 predicted proteins | sample LinPmetageLP53_FD_184044 | JGI IMG/M metagenome (GOLD analysis project Ga0209337, IMG submission 184044) | Marine viral communities from the Pacific Ocean - LP-53 (SPAdes) (version 2) | ecosystem: Environmental > Aquatic > Marine > Oceanic | place: Pacific Ocean | collected 2010-02-08 | reverse complement strand
TTGGGTTGTTTGTTGTTGTTCCATAACGTTATTTATTTAATAAAACTAGTTCAGATATACATATATAGAGAAAATAAAAAAGCGCCAAAATAGGCGCTTTCTTTTTTTATTTATTTAAAAAATATTAGTAATTTAAGATGGCGTAATCCATTCTAATACCTAATGAAATATTAACTGGTTGATCTGAAGACCAATCCATGTCTCCAAAATTAGCTGACTTACAATAAGCTCCTTTACAAATCCATTCTTCAACGATGTCTCCTACAGGACCTAAAGCGTTAAATCTAATGTCTTTTTTATAGAAATCAGAATAACCATCTCTACCTGTAACTGACTCATGTGATAAACGAACCCACTCCATTACTGCTTGTGCTCCAGATGGTGTTACTGGGTCATAAAGCTCACAAGTAATGTCTTGCCAATCAGCTTTTCCTTTTAATTTTCTTTTCACGTTAATGTGATCAATAGTTACGTCTCCAAATGATATATTTGGTCTTCCTACCTTTTTAACTAGGAATGCTGGGATTCCATCAATGTACATTATAAACCTATTCTGTAGTTTAGGTTCAAATGCTGTGAACATGATTTCGTTTGTGTTTAATATTGCCATCTTTATTGTTTTATTTTTATTCCGTTATAAATATAATACTTTTCTTTTTTTTAGTAGCTTCCTCCACCACCTCCTCCATCAAATGTTGCTCCTGTTGGTAAGATATTAAAGTCTAGGATTATATATTCTGCTGTTCTAGTTGGTTGTAAGTAAATTCCACCAATTAATCTATTTCTATCAATTTCATCTGGTGTGTTATTACTTTCATCCATTACTACTCTAAAGGCATATAATCCTTGTCTTTGTTGGATTGACTCTAAATATGGATTTGCTATTCCTAAGAATCTATTTCTTGTTTGTAGTGTATTTTGTTCAAATACTAAGTATTTAGAAGAACTTGCAATGAATTTCTTAACTTCAATTAATAATCTTCTTACATTAATTCTATCTAATGCTGTTGGTCTTGCTTGGAGTGTTTTCTGACCCCAAATACAAACTCCTGTTCTTGGGAATGTTGCAATTGGATTTACTTTTCCTTCATATAAAGCATCTCTTTCAGCTTGATTTAATCTTGTTCTAGCTTCAATTACATTTCCTAATACTCCTCTATTTAAACCTGCTGGTGCAAACCATTCTGCTGCAATTCTATCTGAAGCTGCTATTGCTCCTGGTACAACTACTGAAGGTGGAACAAATGTTGGTTTATTTTTAGCTGGGTCTAATACTTTAACCCATGGGTAATATGCAGCTGCATAATTAGTATCTCTTCCAGATGCTTCATTTACTGCTTCTGTTACTTTATCATCCTGTCCTACTACATCCATTACGTAAAAACAATCTGCTCTGTCTTCAACAAAATTTACAGCTTGTGTTACTACTGCTGAATGGTATTTAGCTATTACTCCTGGTATAGCTAACATATTAATATCATATTCATCTTGATTTGATAATATGTCTAATGCTTTATCGTAAGCGTTATATCCTGGTTGACCTATGTTTAAGTTTAAACCATGTAAATTAGTTTCTGTAATAAATTCTCCAGTTCTTTTGATTGTAGCTGGATTCATACCATCTGAACCTCCTTGGAATGGTACTGAGAATTTAACTTGATCTGAAGTAGGTCCTGCTGTTCCTGCTTGATCTACTGATGCACTTAAAGATCCACTAATAGCATCTGCTCCCCAAGATGAAGATGGATGGCCGAAAAATTTATCTACGTTAAATTTACCAGTTGAATTAGCAATAGATACTTTAGGCAAGTAAGTTAAATATTGTTCGTTATCTTTTTTAGTAAAGTCATATCCTAAATATGCTCTTCTATTATATACACCTGAAAGAGTTTGTTCTGATTTTGAAACATAAGGTACTAATACTGCTTGAGGTGATGATGTAGAACCACTGTATATTGGGTCTAATATCACATCATATCCTCTTGGTGATAATTTAGGTGAAGCTGCTCCATTATCTATTGATGCATCTACTTCAATTCTAATATATCTTGATTTGGTAGGATAATCACCATATATAATTACTTTTTGTCTATCTTCATTCCATTCACCATATCTATCTCCAATTGCTCTTGCGATATAATTTGGACTATCTGGGTTTAAATTTAATCTATCATATTGTTCTAATATACTAGGTGATTTATCTGTGTCTCCAAATTTTCTAACTTGTAATGAGAATGTTGAATATTGTTCTTCTCCGTCTAGATCTCCTGGTTCTCTTAAATTTAATATACTAATTTTACAATCTGTATTTGTTTGAGTACCATCTGCTATTTTATGTACTTTAAATAATGGTAATGTAGTTCCTGAATCATTTACAAATCCTGATTCTATAAAAGGAGTAGCTGCGTGGTCATATCCTTCTGCATATCCACCATTATTATTAGAACCTGTAAATTCGTGAGAAGGTAATCCTATTAATTCTATGTTTGTAATAGTAGTATCTGTTTGGTATTCTCTAAAATTAACAAGAGGGAAAGCATAATCAACATAAGAATCCGAACCTGATCTTGAATTATCTGGATCCGTTCCTATTGCTCTTGTAATGTAATTAGGAGAACTAGGATTTATAGACATAGATATTGATGTCTGTGTAAAATCTGATCCTTTTAAATGTAAACAAAAAGTACTATTAAATGCGGCACCACCTGAAATAGCGTTATTAAAAGAAGCTGAGGAAACTTTTCCTGCTCCTACTCCTTCTAGAAAAGAAGAAGAAAGGTTAATGTCAGCTTCATTTTTAGAAGGATGTAATACTGCTAATACACGTTTTACTGAACCTGTATCTGAAGCTGTTGCTCCAATTTGTTCAAAATCCATGTTTCTTATAGCTATTAAACCATTGTCAGGATATTTCCATCCACCACCACCTAAAACTCTTACTACTGTAACTGTTCCTGCGTTTCTTAAATAATTTCTTACTGTTAATGGAACATATGTGTCCTTGCTATAAGATCCGAATCTTGCTTCATATTCTGCAAATCCTCTACGGATAACCGTAGGAACAAATGCTGGTCCTTTTTCTGTAGGTCCAACGATTGCTGCACCAATTTGTCCTATACCTTGTGGTAGGAATGATAGGTCGTTTTCTCTTGTAAATACACCTGGTGAAATAATATTTTCTGCCATTTTATTTTTATTTGATAGTTGTTATACTCATTGTTTGCTTACATATATAAATATGAAAGAAAATCACAAACCTAAACTAGTATAGGCGACTATTTTAGTCACCTATAAATATAAAATGTATTCTAAAAAAGTAATTAAGACGCTTGAGGGGTAAAAGTTCCAGCTTCTATATTAACTGTTCCTATCCCATATTTTGCTGATAAATCTTTACCTAATGCTTCTTCTCTTTGCTCAATAGATTTCATTGCTTGTTTTAATTCATCTTCAGTTTGGTTCAATTTTTCTTTTTGAACGTATAACTGACCTAAATTATAAACTAACTTATCTGTATCTGCTTGAAGTTGTTTAAGAGTATTTAAATCGTTTTCTTCGATTTTTTTAGATTCCGTTGATTTTGGAGCTTTTTCTTTTGTTTTAACTGCCATAACTTTATTTTTTAATTGTTGTTCCTATATACATATATGCGAATTTTAGAAGACGCCTATTTTAGATTGTATTTATTTTTTCAATGTTAGCAGTAGCTACATTATTTATTATAGCTATGTTTGATGGTGCAACAGTATTAACTTGATTACCATATCCTGAAGCCGCGGGGGTAAAATCTAAAAAAGGGATTGTATTAAAGTTAGTTACATGATTAACAGACCCATCTGCTTCAAGATCATCATCCTCATAATCAAGTCTTGTAACTAAAGCTACAGTAAAAACACTATTATTATTAATGTCATTTGCAGCTGTAGAACTTAAAGCTATATCATTAGTTCCACTATTAGAATTTGCAAATGTGTTTCCAGTAGCATTACTAGAATATAGTGTACTAAAATCAAGATTATTAAAATCTGCACTTGCAAGTGTTGTGTCTTCCCCCGTAAAAGCATCTGATTTTACAGCAAAAACAGTTTCAGTTGCAGTTGTTCCTACTGAACATGCTGTTTTTAATGTAAAACTTGAAGCTCCACTAATATCAGATGTGTCAAATCGAAGAAATGTTCTTGTGTATCTAAATGTTCCCCCTCCTCTACCTGAACTTTGAAAATATTGGATATTAATAGCTCCATTTCCTGATGGTGAATTTGTGGGGGTTCCACCAGTTGTATCTCTTGCTGTTGCCTGACTACTTTGTGCAAAACCAATAATAAATCCTATTTGTGCTGCATTTTGAGTTGCCATTTAAAACTGTTTTTTAGGTAAGTAATAAGTTGTAGAATTAAAATAACTATTTGTTGGTGGATCAACCGTTATAGCTTGATAATTTACATTAGATATATTATAAAAATTAGTTTCATTAATATTATTATTCCACCAAGTTACTTTAGTGTTTAATTTTGTTAAACTACTTAAAGATGAACTAAAATTATTCATATTTTCATCCCCAAAAGTATCATAAAATATACCGTCGTATGTTGACAAAGAATCTTTAACATCATGCCAACTACCTGTTATAATATTTACATTAGATTTGTTTGAAGCCCACGCCTGAGCCTTGGATATTATGTTGGGATGATTTTCTATTATGGTATGCGTTGAAATTGAATGAGAATGCATATAACCTGCTGAAATTCCCATTCCAAATCCTATTTCTAAAATGTCACCTCCATTTTCACACACATAAGCTGCTGAAGCTGACATTAAAGGATCTTCCCAATCCATCATAACTTCAAAGTCTCCCCCAAAAGATGTGTCTGTATAGTATATCTTATCTGATTCGAATGTTAATGTTTTATTTATATAACCCATTATGCTACTTCTATAAATGTATTATCTGGGTTGAACCATACAGTTTTATTAGATGCATGTAAGCAGTATCCTATAATTCTTACTATATCGCTTTGACCCGCTGGAGCTGCTGCATTAGCATGACCTGTATTGTCCTCAGAAAGGTATAAAACATCACCAACTGCCTCTGTTCCATCAATTGCAGCAAGTGTACCCATTCCTCTTAATAACATTCCATTAGTATCTGAAGCAGCACCTAGCGCTATAGCTAATAAACCATCACTAGTAGCTGCTGCATTACAATTAGCTTTTTCCCAAGTACCATCACTTTTATAATGATAAATATCTCCTGTAGTCATTGATGTAGTACCACCAAAATAAACAACATCACCTTTGTTAGATCCAATAGTATGTTTAATTAGCCCCATATTAGCATTTATAGCTCCTTGATTAGATATTGAAGCTATTGTTGTTCCATTTGATGTTTGAGTAAATGAATTAGCTTCTATATTTCCACTTGAACTAAAAGCACCCATGACATAACTTGTACCAATTGGGGTAAATTCTATTTTAGTATCAGCATTATCTTTTAATAATAGTCTACCTCTATGGGCATTTGCACCAGTTCCACATCTTGCAATTGCTCCTATTAATTGTCCACTATTATCATATAAAGCAATTGCTGCTCCTTCATCTGTACCTTGTACAATTAATTGTGAAGCAGTAACATATCCTAAAGATGCTGTAGTACTGTGTCCTGTGTCTATACCCCCTGCAAATGAAGCTGATCCGTCTGCTGTAATTGATGCTTTTTGTACTCCTGCTGTTGCTAATGTTAAAGCTGTTCCTGCTAATGTTGAACTTGCACTTAAAGCTCCTGCTGTTGATATTGTTAGAGCATTTATACCATTTGTTTGGGCAGTAAACGCAGTTGATGTTACTGCACCACTTGCACTAACTGTTCCACCTATTGTTGTTGCACCTGATCCATGAATATTAAAAGAACTTACACCATTATTTTCTATATTTAAATTTGGAAAAGTAGCTGCACCACTTGAACTTACTTTTCCTTCTGCTGATATATTTCCTGAAGCATCAATTGAAGCTTTGTGAACACCTGCTGTTTTTAATGTTAATTCTGTTCCAAGTAATGCTGCACTTGAACTTATATATCCTGCTCGAGCTTCTATGTTTCCAGTTGATGAAACTATATCTCCATTTGTGCCTATGACAGCTTGATTAACACCATTAGTAGCTATTGCAAGACCTCTACCTGCTAATTCTCCACTTGAACTTATATTACCTGCTGATATATTACCTGATGTGTCTATTGAAGCTTTTGTTACTCCTGCTGCATCTAGTGTTAATTCTGATATTTGTATATTAGACCCTGAGGTTAATAATTTTTTCCAATTTGGCATACTCTCTTTTATTATGGTTGGCTACTCACTGTGAGTCCACTTCCCTGTGAAGGGCCAATAATTTATTATAAATATATAAAAAATCTATTTCTTGGCTTTTCCTGCCTCTATTTTCATAATTTTTTGTAAATCTTTTTCTTTTTTAGTTGTTGCTTTTAGAATATCTTTTTCTATTTTATTCTGTAGTGACGCTAAAGCTTTAGCACTATTTCCTGTGATTGTTACTAAATCAAGACCCGTTCTTATAACTGTCAATTCTTCTGGTGTGTACATAACTTATTATTTTAATTTATTGAAATTAGTTTGTAATTTATATACTAGATTGTATAAATCTTCTAGCACGGAGCCACTGAAGTTTGAATTTTTTATTGATTGAAGTAAAATCGCTATCTCTTCTTTTGATAATGATAACGATATTTGATCTTTTGGAATATTCAATAATTCCTTATTTTTATTTATTTTACTATGAAACATAACTTTTTTTAATAATTTTTTTAACATTTATCTATTATACATAGATGAAAATTTCACTTGATTCAATTCTAATATTACCTGCGTGGTCAGCTTTTGCTGTTGCAGCATCTGCTTCACTTCCTGCAAACACACCTGCTATATAATATCCTGCTGTACCAGAGCCGTCAAAATTGGCAGTAGCATCACCCGCTACGGCTGTTGTAGAAACTGCTAATCTACCATCATTACTATTGTAACTAGCGTCCCATACAATTGCTTTACCTGAATTAGCTGTACCAGTTGAACCACCAAATATAATACCTGAATCTGATGTATTAGAAGAGCCTGATTTTAATAATATAAATGGATCTTCAACATTTAAGTTGGCTGTATTAACAGTAACACTATCACCACTTACTAATAAGTCTCCTGTTACTGTTAGGTCAGCAGCAATAACAATACTGTCTGCTAATTTATCACCATCAACTGCATTAGCTGCAATAGTAACTGCTCCCGCATTATTCATAGTTACATCACCAGATAATGCGACTTCTGTTGCAACATTTGAACCATTTCCTACTAATACCTTTGTTGCAGCAAGAGCTGCTAATTTTGAGTGAGCTATTGCTGCATTTGCAGCAACAGAAGCATTTACAACTGCGTTTGATGCTAATTTGTCTGCGTCAACTGCATCATCTGCTATCATTGCCGTAGCTACTGTATTATAAGTAATATCGGTTCCATCTGATTGAAGAACTGTATTTGCTCCCCCTGGAGATAATGCAACTGGGTCACCACTTGAATCACCTGATATGATTTTACCTCTTGCCAAGCCGGCCATTTTAGCTAAAGATACTGCATTATCTGCAATCATCGCTGTAGCTACTGTGTTGTATGTTATATCTGTTCCATCTGACTGTAATACTGTGTTAGCTCCTCCTGCTGCTAAAGCAACTGGATCACCACTTGAATCACCTGATATGATTTTACCACGAGCTAGACCTGCCATTTTAGCTAGTGTAACTTTATTGGCACCTATTGTAACTGCACCAGCATTATTCATAGTTACATCACCAGATAATGCTACCTCAGCAGCTACGTTTGACCCATTTCCTACTAATACTTTAGTTGAAGCAAGAGCTGCTAATTTTGAATGTGCAATTGCTGCATTTGCAGCTATAGAGGCATTTACTACAGCGTTTGAAGCTAATTTATCAGCGTCTACGGCATCATCAGCAATCATCGCTGTAGCTACTGTATTGTATGTTATATCTGTTCCATCTGATTGCAGAACAGTATTTGCTCCCCCCGCTGCTAAAGCAACTGGATCACCACTTGAATCTCCACTTATTATTTTTCCTCTGGCTAAGCCGGCCATTTTAGCTAAAGATACTGCATTGTCTGCAATCATCGCTGTAGCTACTGTATTATAAGTAATATCGGTTCCATCTGATTGCAGAACAGTATTTGCTCCCCCTGCTGCTAATGCAACTGGATCACCACTTGAATCACCTGATATGATTTTACCTCTTGCTAATCCTGACATCTTAGCTAATGAAACAGCATTATCAGCTATCATTGCCGTAGCTACTGTATTGTATGTTATATCTGTTCCATCTGACTGTAATACTGTGTTAGCTCCTCCTGCTGCTAATGCTGCAGGATCACCTGATGAATCTCCTACTATTAATTTTCCTCTTGCCAAGCCGGCCATTTTAGCTAAAGTAATTGCATTGTCTGCAACAGTTACACCTGTTAACTCAGAACCATCTCCTAAAAATGCATCAGCCTCTATTGTTCCACTTGCACTTATGTATCCTGAGGCTGTTATTTGTTTAACAGTTAAACCATGACCTGCAATAATAAGTTCTGCAGCTACTGTGAAACTATCTGCTAATTTATCACCATCAACTGCGTTGTTTGCAATTGTAACTGCTCCTGCTCCATTAATTGTTACATCTCCACTTACTGCTGTAGAGGTTGCTTGATTGCCAGCATTTCCTACAAATATATTACCATTATTAAGTGCTGCTAATTTTGAATGTGCAATTGCTGCATTAGACGCTATGGAAGCATTTACAACTGCGTTTGCTGCTAATTTATCTGCGTCTACAGCATCATCAGCAATCATAGCCGTTGCTACTGTACCATATGATACATCAGTTCCATCTGATTGGAGAACAGTGTTTGCACTACCTACTGCTAATGCTGCAGGATCACCTGATGAATCTCCTGCTATAATTTTACCTCTTGCTAACCCTGCCATTTTGGCTAGTGAAACTGCATTGTCTGCAATCATCGCTGTAGCTACTGTGTTGTATGTTATGTCAGTTCCGTCTGATTGTAGAACAGTATTTGCTCCTCCTGCTGCTAATGCAACTGGGTCACCACTTGAATCTCCACTTATTAATTTTCCTCTTGCGAGGCCTGCCATTTTAGCTAATGTAATTTTATTGGCTCCAACAGTAACTGCACCAGTATTATCCATTGTTACATCACCAGATAATGCGACTTCTGCTGCAACGTTTGATCCGTTTCCTACTAATACTTTAGTTGAAGCAAGTGCCGCTAATTTTGAGTGAGCTATTGCTGCATTTGCTGCTATAGAGGCATTTACTACAGCGTTTGACGCTAATTTGTCTGCGTCAATTGCATCATCTGCTATTTCTTCAGTATCAACTGCACCATCTCCAATCATGGCATTTGTTACTGCTGTATTTGCAATTGTAACTGCACCAGCATTATCCATTGTTACATCACCAGATAATGCGACTTCTGTTGCAACATTTGAACCATTTCCTACTAACACTTTAGTTGCGGCAAGTGCTGCAAGTTTTGTATGTGCTATTGCTGCATTTGATGCTATAGAAGCATCTACAATTCCTGTTAATGCTGAACCATCTCCTATAAATCCTACTGATGCTGATACTTCTGCTAGATCAGCTGCTGATCCTGAGACTATAACTTTTTTCCATGTTGCCATTTGTTTATTATTTTATTAAAAATATTTGTTTATTATACATATACTAGGGTTAAATACCCATATAAAATGCTGAAGAAGAATATACTAACCCCCCCGTTATTGCCGTTGGTAAGGTATTTAATGCCCCTAATTTTAAAGCACCATCTTTAGTTACTTCTAATTTATTGTCTTGCCCATTATTGTCTGCTATTGTTATTATAAAAGGTGATTCTTGGGATCCACTTTTTAATGTTATAATTGTTTGATTAAATGAACCTGTTAAACCTATAATTGCTCCACTTGAACTTATATTACCTGAGGCTGTTATATGTCCCCCAATTGGATCAAAAACTATTGTGTTTACTTGTGATGTGTTTTGTATTTCAATAGAATTATCTGCTCTAAGTTTTATTTTTTCATCACCATCTATAGTTAGATTATTGTCAGTACCTGTGATAAGTTGATCTGAACCATCTAATGAATTATCAAAAGATATTATACCACCTCCAGGTAAAAATATATTTGCACCTATTAAATCTCCACTTGAACTTATACCACCTGAGGCTGTTATACTTCCTGTTATATTAAAACTGTCTGCTACTGTTATTTGTTGTTGGCCTGATGATTGAAAATTATCTGCAAATACAGTTCCTGAAGCACTTATATGTCCACTAGCTGTAATATTACCTACTAATATTGCTGAAGAAGTTATTGCCGTGGAAGATATAGCTGTGGTTGCTATTAAATTAGCTACAGATAAAGAAGTACTAGTGTCATTAGATTTTATTATCTTTTGGAGTCTATTTTTGTCATCTTTATAATAGACATCTCCCCTAACATTATCTATTACTAAATCCTCTTTATCAAATTCAAAAGATTTAGGAGGACGATTGAAAATTCGAATTTGTCCCATAGTTAGTTAAGTTCATTTATTGTGTTTATTGCCATTTATAATACATATAAAAAGGCCCCTTAGGGGGCCTTAATATTTTATATGTTAATTAATTATTATGAGAATGGGGTTGCTGCTGTACTAGTGTGTGATAGTGTAGCTCTTACTCTCCATTCTGTTGCAGAGATTCCTACTAATTCAATTCTATCTCCAATTAATCCACCTGTTGTACTACCATCTAACGTAATAATTAAATCATCTGATCCATCTGGAACAAAAAGTGTTTTATTATTTGCGGCATCAGTTGCTTCTAAGAAAGCATATCCTTTAAGTAGATCACCAGATGCTGCTGTGATTGTAGTAGTATTTGATGTGATTAGAGTTCCTATTAATATAGTAATTCGAGCACCTATAGCTGCTGCAGGTAATACTATTGCTGCTCCATCTGCTTTATTTACAATATACTCTCTACCTACTGCTGCAGTAAAGTTGGCTGTTTTAGTTTCAAATGTTGGGGTTAAATCAACTAATGATGCTATTGTTGTAGGACCTAGAATTGTATGGGCTGTTGTAATAGCTGATCCCGCTCTAAGTCCTCCATAAATTTGTACTGTGTGTGTATCACTAGCAAATGCAGCTCCTGAATCAGGTGTTATGTTTAATGTTGCCCCTGCATTTGGTTTAATGAATTTTGTAAATACAGCTCCACTTGCACTTACATCACCATCTGCATATACTCCTGATGCTGTTATATTTCCACTTGCTGAAAAATCACCACTCATTGAAATATATCCAAATGAACCTGTTGCTCCTGCCTCATTACCCGCTATTAAATCAAGATTACCTGAAGTATCTATTGATGCCAACGTTACTCCTGCTGATTTTATGTCTAAATTTCTAGCTGCTAGTGTAGTACTTGAACTAATTATTCCTTCTGCTGCTATATTTCCTGAAGCGTCAATTCTTGTTTTTGTTACTCCTGCTGTTTTTATATTTAAACTTGTTCCTGATAATGTAGCACTTGAGCTTATACCTCCTTCTGCTGCTACATTACCTGAAGCATCTATTGACGCTTTATGAACACCTGCAGTTGTTAATGTTAAAGCTGTTCCTGATAATCCTGCGCTTGAGCTTATTTTTCCTAATGCATAAATACCTCCTTCTGTGATAATTTCAGCGTTTGCACCACTCATACTTAAAGCACCACTCATTGAAATAGATCCA
>Ga0209337_1003041_pt1 | contig 11857 bp, 24 predicted proteins | sample LinPmetageLP53_FD_184044 | JGI IMG/M metagenome (GOLD analysis project Ga0209337, IMG submission 184044) | Marine viral communities from the Pacific Ocean - LP-53 (SPAdes) (version 2) | ecosystem: Environmental > Aquatic > Marine > Oceanic | place: Pacific Ocean | collected 2010-02-08 | reverse complement strand
CTGTATCAGCTGGAAAGTTATATTGAGTTCCAAAAGATACTGTTCGACCACCTGTGCTATCTTGTTTTAAAATTAATATGTATGTAGCTCCTGGTTTTATATTACTTGGATTTACTATTGTTGTAGAGGCTGAAGTAAGTTCAAATGTTTGTACATTGCTATTATTCCAGTCTGGAGTTATAGAAGCGGCTGAAGTAACTGTGTGTAGTTCTGAATAACCTTGACCAGTTATTTTTAAACTAGTTCTTAAAGTTGATTCACCACCTGCAACAACTTCAAAGTCAGCCGTCGTGTTTGAAGACATGTAAACACCAAAAGCGTTAGCTGTAGTTGCGGAAACTGCAGTTCCATTAGAGTTAAATGTTATACTGTTATTTCCAGTTGAAGAAGCTTTTGAACCTATAGCAATGGCATTAGTAGCTGAACTTATATCTATATTATCACCTATACCTACACTTTTTGCACCTGTTTTACAACTAAACCCTAAAGCTATACCATATGCTTCTCCAGCCGCTGAAGTGACGTAGTTTTTAGAAGCATAACCTATAGCTAATCCACCTGAGGCAGAACCTGCTGTAAAGCCTAAAGCAATTCCATTTGCATTACTTGATGCTGATCTACCAATAGCCATACCACCTCCAGCTGAAGCTGTTGAAGCATAACCTATAGCAATATCAAAAGATCCACTAGCAGTCACACCGTTTCCTATAGCTACTTGACTATTAATTGTTGTACTCGCACCTAATCCTAAAGAAAAAGTACCATCAGTATTTAATTTAAAAATATCCGAAGAATCTCCAGCATTTCTAAATTGTAAAGTACCAGCTAGTAAAGCTTTTCTGCCTGTAGTTATCGTGCCATTTACTGAATATATAGTAGGTATTAGAGATGATAAACCTGTAGCTAATTGGGCTAATGTATACTGATTATTAGTATCAGCTGTAGTATCATATCCTACTATAAATGTATTATCAGTTGTTGCTCCTGTTGAAAACTCTGAGAATTTTTTTCCTGCCATTTTATTTTATTTTAAGCGCCCGAAGACTGTATTAATAATTGTAAGTCTTGTTCACTTTTTACTAAAGCGTTTGTACCTATACCTGTCTCTAATATAATATCCCACGAGCCAATAGGTAAACTAGATCCATCTAATATTACAGGTTCGTAAACAGTTTTATTACCAATACCAATCTCTCCAGCCATATCTTAATATAATGCAAGTACATCATTAGCAGTTAAACCGCCTTGAGTTACTCTTGTTACTAATATAGGTAATACAGTTCCTCCAGAAAGCGATTTAAAGTTAGCTAATCTGCCAGACTCCATTATAACTGATAAATTTGCTAAACCAGCTGCAGCGCCTACAAATAAGCAAACTCCTCTTTGTTGAGTGTTTGGTATATCTATATCAACTACTTTTACAGCTAAACTAGATCCACTACCACCAGAAGCTACCGGAGTTGATGCTAAAGCATATCCAGCACCTGATTCATATGTAAGTGGTGCTGATATAGGTTTTTGTTCTAATCTTGTTACACCGCCCGCACTGTTAATAGCTTTAACTAAAAACTTAGCAGAAGTACCAGAACCAGCTGCTAAAGTTATTTCATCTTCTAAAGCATAACCTGTTCCAGCTGTAGTTATTTCTAACCCACCATTTGTTGCGCTCCAATTAATTGCACCAACTACAATGTTCACAGCATCATGCGCGAATACCCTAGCTTGTGCAGCATCGTTTCCTTGTATACCGTTCATTTTTTAATTTTTTATTTTTGTTATTTTCTCTGCGCCCCTAGATCCAAAGTACGCTACATATACTGTAATAAGTAAAGCTTCCATCAATGAAACCCAACCTGTTTTTATTTCCAATAGTACAGTTGAATCTAGTACTATAAATATTGTCATTACTAAAGTTAAAAATATAAGAGTCATAGGTCTTGTGTTTTTACTTAACCATGAATCACTTTTCATGTCACTTTCCCATCGAACTGAGATATTATTCATCTCTGCTATATCCTGTTCTAAAAGCTTTATTGCTATCTCTTTATCTTCAGCCTTAATACTATCATCACTTGATATAAGATTTTTTACTATACCAAATGCACCATTGTCAGGTAGGACATCACCTATACTATCAAGAATTTTAGGAGCCTTCTTTGTTAAAAAAGCTCCTACTTTAGTATCTTTAAATTTTTTCTTTTGCTTACCCACTTTATTTCTTTGTAGGAGACATTGCTTTTATATAAGCATCTTTAGTTTCTCCTTTTAAACCAGCTGCTTGAGCTTCTCTCTCTGCTTTTGAAACTCTATCTGTTGCTTGCTCTTTTATAGGTTTGTAAGGTTTTTTATCCCCTGCATATGTTCCAGGACTTAAGTTTTTATTTATCTTATCTTGTCTAGCTTGTTCCCATCCTGACATTTTACCATCCTTATCCAAGTCACCAAGCATTTTACCAGCTGGAGTTTTATAAGACATAGCCATTTTACCATTTTTATATAAAGGATGAGGTTTGGATTTTAGCTGAGCTGGTTTACCATATAGCATTGCAGCTGGTTTTTCTGGTGCTAGTTCTATATCATCTTCTTCTTTTTCAAGAGGAATATCTTTAGTTGTATCTTTTGTTTCAAGCTTTTTATACTCAAAACCCGTTTTAAATTTATCATCTTCTTCAGCCATTGTATTTCTTTTTTACTTTTTGTTGAATTTCTTTATTGTTAGCTTCTTTTTCTTGAGCTAGTTTAGGATTGCCATCCATTTCAGCACTTCTTTTTGTTATAATAGTTTTTGCTGTTCCTTTAGGTGAAAAATACATATTTTCGTTATCATAACTAAAATTACCTGTGTCATTGCTTTCTACATCAAACTGATCTCTATGCACCATTTCATGATCTATAACTTCTTGCATTTGAGCTGGATTTGTTAAATCTTTATGTAGTCTTATAGTACCATTATCGTTAGCAACACCTAGTACACCATCTTCCTCTAAAGTTCTATATATAGGAGTTTGATTAGTCGGATAAAAAGGTTTTATTTTAAAAGCCATTACCCTTCTTTAAAAGCTAATAATAATTCTCTTAATCCATAACCCATGAGAACACCTGAGTATAATGGATGGCCTTCTAATAGTAGCATAGTACCACAAAAACCAAATGCTATAGCCTTTGAAAGTGGATGGTTCACGATTGCTTTAATTTTATCCATAATTATTATTTTTTATTAGCTTTTATTTCTTTGTTAGTTAACGGAACATCAGCATCTGTTGATGGACGTAATTTTATCGTACCGTTATCACAGTAAAATTCTTTTCTTTCTCTAGCTGCTTCTTCTTTACCACCTTCTTTTTTAGCGTACCCTTTTTCCCAAGCTTTCCAAGCTGCTTTACATTTATTTCCTCTAGCCATAACTTATTTCTTAGTTGAGCAGCCAAAGTTTTTAGCATAGTTAGCCATTTTAACTACAGCGGGTTTATATTTTTTCTTACTCTTCATTACTGCACTAGCTGCTGAACAAGCATCTTTAAAACCATTCTTTTTAGCCCAAGCCGTAAACTTACCTTGGTTTTTTTCTTTTATTTCTGGAAATTCCTTTTCTGCCATAGTATTATTTTTTATAAGGAAAGTTTTTATTAAACCAATCTTTTCTGTGGTCACAATTACAACCGCCTGGTATAGTATCAGCCAACTTTTTTATACCAGTGAATTTAGTAAATCTTTCTATAGAATCACCTAACCCTTTGCTTTTCATTTTATTGAGTAAAAGTTTTGTAACCTCCATATCCTAGCAAGCCAGAACTTACGAAACCAAGAGCATTTATACCTTTTTGAAATCTTCCTTTACCTCTAAGATCTTTATATGTTTTATTAGATTTAAATTCTGATTTAGGAACTTCAAACTTAAATTTAGTGTTTTTAGATCCATCAAGGAATTTACCTTCCTTTATAGGTTTAGAATAACCTGAAACCGCTTTTATATCTGGATGGCTTAATTCATCTTCTCTTAGTTTTACTGTGAATTTTTTTGTCTTAGGCTTTCTATAGCCCGGGGATAATTTTGATGGCATGTTATAAGTTTTTATATTCGTTAGTAGCATCAAAGCTAGGGCAAGCTTTATTAGCATAGTCACTGTGTGAATGTATAGTAGCTTCAGGATACATAGCTTTTAGCGTTTTAAGTACTGCTAACAAACTATCTTCTTGTTCTTCTGTTCTAGTATCTTTCGGAGTCTTACCATCAACCTCAACGCCACCACAATAGCATATACCTATTGAATTACGATTCTGCCCTTTTGTATGAGCTCCGATTTTAGCTATATCTCTACCTTTATATATATCACCATGTAGGTCAATATAGAAATGATAGCCTATATCAGTCCAACCTCTGCCCTCTACGTGCCACTTCCTGATTGTGTCTACAGAAATATTTTGTCCTTCGCGAGTAGCAGAACAGTGAACTATAATTTTGTTAATGTTTCTCATTATTTACTATTTTTCATCATCCACCACTTGTGAGCGGTATAACCTATAGTTACAACAAGTAGCGTTATTTTAAGTATTGGCTCAAGCCAATCCATCATTGTTACACCAAACGACAACGCATTTAAAATGTAAAGCTTTATGTCTTCCACTATTTCTGAGCGTTAAGAGTAGCGTTTCCCTTGTACTCTGGAGAATCCAAATAAAGATCACACTCAATATTGCTATTGATAGACTTCATTTTTCTCATACCTGATTTTTTCATAACTGGGCTTTTGTCAACTCCTGCTGGCTTTTGTTTTTTTCCGTAACTTGGCATAATATATTTATTTTTTCTTGTAATATCCTTTCATCTTACTTGCAGAAGATGTGTTAAATACTGGCGTGCTGTTGTAACTTGAATTTTGTTTTAATTCTCCTTCTTTACGAGAAGGTATTCCAGTTTGATTAGAAATCAACTCTTGTTCGGTTAAATATGCTTGTTCATTTGCAATACCTCCTCCGGCTATATTAGGATCTACTGGTACTTGTGTCACGGGTTGTGTGCCTTTAGCCACAGGTTTTTCTGCAGTAGCCTTTTCTATTCCTCCCATAACTAAACCACCTACTCCAGCTGCTGGATTTAAAGCCCCTTTAGCTCCTCCTGCTATAGCACCTTCAAGTCCTTCACCTGCTAATAAAGCCCCTCCAGCCCCTGCTAATCCACCTACTAATTGTGGTATAAACTTTGCTGGTGCTGTTTTATTTTTTGATTTTTTATAACTCATCTTTTTTTGTCTTTGTTAAGATTTTTAATAGCTACTTTTAATACTTTATCACTATAGCTAGGTATGCTATTGTTTTTTATTTCAGGTATATCTTCTTCACCTAGCATTATTCTATACATCCTATTTAGTAAGCTCTTAAACTTAAATGAAGCTTTATATATGTGATACTTTTGAGTTGTTCTATTTCTTCTTCTCCACACTACTATCCAGTCTTCTTTCAATAACCTGTTCCATCTTCTATTATCCCAAGAATAAGAATAAACCCCCATTTTAAAATCTTGTTTTGTAAATAGCTCTAAACAGTCTAGATACATTAAAAGCTCTAAATCAGCATCGTTTAAATTATATTTTTTACATGCCCATTTTCGTATTATACGGTAGTGTTTTAATAAATTAAGTTCTTTAACCTCTAAAGCTGTTAACTTTCTCACAATACTATAACTACATCAAATTCTTTTATAACTTTATAAGTTATTTTATCTATTTCTATGTTAAACCCAGCTGAACGATCATAATATATTTTATCACCATTTTTTATAACATTAACATCTTCGCCTGTTTTAATAACTTTAGCGGTCCTATATCTAATATCCTCTCTTTGTTTTTCAGCTAGAATTAAACCTCCTTTAGTTTTAACAGAGGTTTCTTTTATTGGATCTATAACTATATACTTACCTATTGCTTTCATGCTCGCAAGTTATTAATTACACAGTCAGTTGACAAAATAGTAGTAGCCACAGAAGCCGCGTTTGTAAGTGCGCTTTTAGTAACAAGTAAGGGATCTATTATTCCGGACTTTACCATATTAACCGTTTTTCCTGTAACCACATCTAATCCTTTACCTTTTACACTTGGAGTTTCATAATCTTCAATACCAGCGTTTTCTAGTATTAATCTATATGGAGCAGTTATGGCTCTTAATAGTACTTCTTCTGATAATGACTTAGGTGTCACATTTTGAGAAGCATTTAATAACGCTATTCCTCCTCCTGGCACTATACCTTCTTTTATTGCGGCTTTTGTAGCACAGATAGCATCTTCGACCCTATCTTTTTTTTCTTTTAATTCAACTTCAGAATTAGCACCTATTTTTACAATAGCTACTTTAGCTAATAATCTAGCTAATCTTTTTTCAAGTCTTGCAACCATATTAGGATGCTTTACGTTTGCTATTTGATTTTTAATGTTAATTATTAAATCATCAACAGCTTCTGGTACCTCTTCTAGTTGTAGTATAGTTTCTCCATTACCAGTAACACTTCTTAAACATGTTCCTAAATGCTCTTCAGTTATAAGATCCATGTTGTCACCTAAATCTTCGTTTATTAAAGTAGCACCAGTAAGTAATGCTAAATCATCTAAAGTATCTCTTTTGTTTATACCAAAAGTTGGTGCGTCTATTATATTTACTTTTATATTGCCTTTAACTTTGTTCATAGCAAGAGCAGTCATTACTTGAGGCTCTACATCCGCTATAACTAATAAAGATTTATTATTTTTTATAACATATTCTAATACTCCTTGTATTTTTCTTATGTTTTCAACTTTATTCTCTATTATAAGTACTACTGGATTTTCTAATTCAGCTGTGGCTTTTTCTTTATTAGTAATAAAATGACTATTGACAACACCTTTGTCATATTGTACGCCTTCTATTCTTTCAACTATAGTTTCAGGGCTTTCGTGTGTTTCCATCATTACTATACCTGTTTCATCTACGGCTTTGAAAGCAGTACTTATTATTTCACCTAGTTCTAAATCATTATTAGCTGATATAGTAGCTACTTGTTTAATTGTATTTCCTTTTACACTAGAGGAAATTTTGTCAAGATACTGCACTACTTTTTGAACAGCTAAATTAATACCTTTTTTTAAGTCTCTTGGACTCTGTGAATCAGTTACTTTATAAGCTTCTTGAAGTATAGCGTGAGCTAATACTGTAGCTGTAGTTGTTCCGTCGCCCGCTTCTAGCACTGTTTTTCTAGCAGCTTCTTTTAATAGCTTAGCGCCCATGTTTTCTACTGGGTCTAAAAGAATAACACTATTAGCTACGGTTACTCCGTCTTTTGTTATTTGTGGGCTACCACTTCCGTCTTCAAGGATAACACACTTGCCGCTAGCTCCTAATGTAGAGCTAACAGCTTTAGTGAGTTTTTCTATACCTTTGAATATCGCATCTTTAGCTTCATCTCCGAAGTTAAGATGTTTTACAATTGTTTCATTCATTTGATTAGATTAAATTATATTTGGTTTTACTCGAATGTTTTTATTACTTTAGGTCCTTTTAAGAATTCTAGTTTTTTAAGATAATGTTCTATAGACGCATCTATTGCTTGTTCAGCTCCGGATATCGTTTCTCTACGAGTAACATCTATCCAATCATCTGATTCCATATCTTTGTATTCAGTTTGTAAAAATCCATTTGGTAACTGTACAATTCTCCAGTTTTTCTTTTGGGTTATGTGTTTCCAAAGGTTGATCATTCTTTGATCAGGTTGTGTAGCTGCTCTAAAGCCGCTGGTGTATAAAAACGTCATGTTATTTGGTTTTATGTTTAACGTTGGTTATTTATACTATCACTTGATAGTTCGGTTATTTATGTTTTTAAATCTATATAATATACAGTTCCGTTAATAGTTATCTTTAATTGTTTTGTTACAGAAGTTCCTGTACCTGTATTAACTATTGAATTTGTAATTCCGTTTAGCTCTATTTCAGCAGCTGCTGCAGAAGCTCCTTTACCTATTGCTATACCATCAGTCGCGGCTGTTGCGCCACTACCTATAGCTATAGCGTTGTTATCTTCAGCAGAAGATGTTGTTGCTTGATAACCTATACAAACGTTGTCTACTCCACTTGTTATTAGCTTACCTGACGTAAACCCTAAAAAAGTATTGTTACCACCAGATGTTAATGATCTACCTGATCTATAACCTGCCATGGTATTGTTAGAGTATGTAGCTGTGCCTGATGCGCCTTGACCAGAACCCGCACCTATAATAACGTTAGCACCACCAGTAGAGTATTGGCCAGCTTGACCACCTACAGCTGTGTTTGCAGTACCAACTTGATTAAACTGTAAAGCATCTGAACCTACAGCAACAGTATAGTTAGAGTTAGTATTTGTTAGTCCATCTAAAGAAAAACCAGCATTAGCGCCTACCGCTACAATAAAGTTTAAATGTTTTTCACTACTAGCAGATCCAGCTTTATAACCTATTAAAGTATTGCTAGATCCAGATATCATTTCAAATCCAGCTTTATAACCTATAGTAGTATTATTACTACCATTAGTATTACTAAAATAAGATTGATAACCTAAGTTTGTGTTATAATCACCAGTTGTATTAGCAAACATTGACTCTTGGCCAATAGCTATATTTTGAAAACCTTCAGTATTTGCGGCACCGGATCTATATCCTAGTAATATGTTACTATAGCCTGTAGTAAGTGCATTACCACTACTGTTACCAATTATTAAGTTACCTACTGGAGTACCTGATAAACTAGAAGGTATATTAATAAAATAAGCAGAAGTACCTGATATTGTAACATCTGTTAATCCATTTAAGCTAGTTGCTGAACCACCACCTGACTGCGCTTGCCATGTTGGTGCGCTTGAAGATCCTGTCGATGTAAGTACGTATCCTACTGAAGAAGGATTAGCCACTACATTTAAAGCACTAGTACCATTACCTAAAACAACGCCATGAGTTGAAGCAGTTATAAAACCAGTTCCACCTCTTGCAACACTTAAAGTACCTACCATAGAAGTAGCAGATAAATCAACTTGCATTTCTTGGCCATTAATTATTAAACCACCATTAGCTAATAAGTCTGCTTGAACAACAGATGAAGCTAATTGAGACGCATCAATACCTGTACCTGCTGTAAGACTAGCTCCAGCTGGTGATGACCAAGAACCATCAGCTCTTAAAAATGTAGATGTTTGTGCAGCAGCAGCGGAACTAGGTACATGTCCTACATTAGCAGCTCCTGCAAAAGCGTTAGTAGTTAAAGTTACACCACCTGTAGGAGAACTTGCTACTAAAGCATTACCTGTCGATGTTCCACTAGCTATAGCAATACTAGACACACCAGCAGTAGAACCACCTGGCAGACTAGAAACTTTAAGCTGCTTTGTTTTATTACTATCTGCAGAATCTGAAATTAATATTAAATCTTCATTTGCTGCCGCAGATTTTACTGGGTATGAATATATTATTGCCATTTAGTGTTTTATTATGGTTTTCTCTGTGAATTAGTTTGATACTTATCTTCAAGCTCTTTTCTCTTTTTTTCCAACTCTATGGCTTTTTGAGCAGCTTTAGATGGTTTTCTGTTTTGAGATGGAGGAAGTTCGCTGCTATTAGACTTGTCTACCATGTTACCCATCCTCATTTGCGCAGCATGCATAGGTTTTGCACCATATTTTTTACCTGGAGTGTCTATATATAGCTTTTCACCTTTTTTACCGCCACCTGCTATAGCATATGACATTCCTTTTGGTGAGTTTGGTGACTGTGTTGTCTCTACATAAGGTCTTTCTGGTGAAATTCTCTTAATTTCTGATAATTCCCCTTCATTTATAATATCTGAGCTTATTTTAACGTTATTAGCGTCTTTATAGTCAGTACCATAACCAGTGTATTCCTTAGGTTTTCCAGATCTAATAGCTTTTGAACCTAAATTGTACATATCACCGCTACCTTTATAAGATGTAGTCGATGCTTCTCTGTCTGCTATAGGAGAATACTCAGTGTCTGCGTCTTTTACGCCGTTTGATTTCATTTTCTTTGCCATATTCTAGTTTTACAAGTATTATTTACCTTTTCTTCCACCCATATGTTTAGACATAGAACTTCCACTAGTCTTATCATGTCTCTCATTCTCTAAATAATGTAATCTAGCACTTGGTTTAAGATTTTTATTGTAAGCCATCTTGTTATCATAAGCACTACCACTCATTTGACCTGGAGAAGTTTCAGAACTCTTATTAGAAACGCTAACATAGTCAGTACCAGAATTACCTGTTATTTTCTTTTTACCACCCATAGCTTTGCTAATTTGGTTTGTTGATATATCTCCACTTGAAAAAGCTCTAGCAAAGTTTTGTTCTGGAGTTGATTTTGCTGATTTTCTTTTATTAGGCATAATTATGTTTTTTTAATATTTTTAATTTATACGTATATTAATAGCTATTTACATATAAAATAATATATTTACATTATATAACTATATAGTAAACGTGACAATAGCCCCTTACTCTATACCTAAGTACCTAATGTCACACTTTTAAAAAAAGTATAAGATATATAGAAGTTATGGGTTGCCCCCCTCCCTCCCACTTTTTTTTTTCAAATAAAATTGATTTACTTTTTTTGGCCCCTACCTTTTTAATTTTGATTTTCATATGATTTTTACGATTCGTTTTCATTTCATTTTATATTTTAATAATAATTCTCAACTTACTTTCAAAATGTTTTAAAGTTACAACCTTATTACGATGCACATTAGATAATATAAATATAATAATTAATACAAATAATATGAATAACTTTAAATACGAATTCGCCATTACATTTCCAAATAACGATACAACATATCAATACAATGATTCACCTCATCTTACTCAAGACTTTCTTGATTACCTCATCGATATTGATATCAACATCAATGACTGTATATACACCGTAACTGAAGTTACAAACTAAACACAACTGCAATAAGATAATATAAATATAATTAATAACTAAATAAATATAATAACTATGAATAATATAACAACTAAAAGATTTGTAATCAGAAAATCACTAATCGGTACTAACTCAGTAATTACTTTCACTAACAAAAAAGATATTACATTCACTTATGATCACGATGAAATATACTCAACGTTTCAAGAAAAGTTTGAATCAATGAAGTGTTTTCAAGAATACAAAAGTTACACTAATAGTAATACTGTACCAGCATTTGCTAGAAACTTAGCAGAAATGGTATAATAAAAGTATGACAATAGGGTGTTACTCTATATACTAACAGCCTAATGTCACACTATGATAATACTTACTCATGTAAGTTATTCAGAGAATAAGTGCAACAACTAATCAACTAAAATAATAAATAAATAATAATACACCTTTAAATTAAATAAAATGACTAATAAATTACAAATAAATACACTAATACTACAAGTAGTTACAATAATAACACTAACTATATTACTAATGACTTCTTGTTCAACTACTAATGACTTAAGTCAATGTCATAACCATAAAGCTTATCCATGTAGTTTTACAAACTAAACACGTTATCTTATAGATAATATATATATATACAAACAGTCTTAGTTGATAGTAATACTTTAGAGACTATAAATATAACGAATACATTACTTAGCACAAACTTAAAATAAATAACTATGTATAATCCTAATTCTCCTTCAAACTGGTCTTGGTCAAAAGCTTTCTCTGAAATGGAAAACTATATAAACAAGTCAGAAATCGAACTACAAATAACTAATCATCAACACGAATATGATGGTGGTGTGAAATTATTCACTGAACTAAGTAAAGATAAAAAAGATCTTCACTATGAAATACTAACTCAAATACTAT
>Ga0209337_1003040_pt1 | contig 11858 bp, 4 predicted proteins | sample LinPmetageLP53_FD_184044 | JGI IMG/M metagenome (GOLD analysis project Ga0209337, IMG submission 184044) | Marine viral communities from the Pacific Ocean - LP-53 (SPAdes) (version 2) | ecosystem: Environmental > Aquatic > Marine > Oceanic | place: Pacific Ocean | collected 2010-02-08 | reverse complement strand
TCATCTTCCTGCACAGTCTCTTCAGATGTTTTGCTTTTAGTCGTGTCTTTTTGAAGATCCATTTCATAAAGTCTTGCAGCAAGATCTTCTTCTTCTAATAAATCTTGCTGAGCTTCTTCGCTTTGCATTTCTTTAACATACTCTGCTTGTCGAGTGTGCAATCTATTTAAGTAAATGTCAGCTTCGATCTTATCAATCTCTTCTTGAGTAGGAGTATTTTTAAGTGGAATTACACCAAATTTCTTTACCTCACTGTTTTGGTAGTTAGGATGCTCTGGAGTGTATTGGTAGTAAGTTTCAGAACCTCCTCGTGTCACTCCACCCATGGTAACAGTTTTCATAATACCACCAGTTTCATGCTGTATGGTTTCGCTAGTATCAAAATCAACCACACCATCTTGATTGTAATCAGCTTTATCAGTTTCGTTTATTATTACTTCAGCATTCTTATCACCAATTTCTTTATAAGCTTTCTCTTCGTCTGTTAATAATTGTATATTACGATCATCAACCTCTTCGACACTCATAGGTCGTGTGGGTATACTAGTTGGATCTTGAGCGGTCGGTTGGATTTTCAATAGTGAATCCAAAGAAAAATCTCCCGAAGGAAATTCCAAACCTGCGGGTACTGTAGTTTCTGACGTCAGAGTCGTACCCTGATCTATAACGTCGGTTTGCTTTTCCACCTTAGGCGGTTCTAGTGTAGCTGTTGGATATTCTTTTCTAAAATCTTCAACGTGAGTTTCGTGAACGTCTTCTGAAGTTCCGTCTTCGTAGTAGTATATTGGCATAATATTTTATTATTTTGGTTGTGACCAGTCCTTCGTGTGTGTACCCTTTCCGTTACCTCTTATTTCAGCATCAACAAGTTTGTTATGCTTGTCTTTTAGCATCTGCATGTAATATGTTTTAAGTTCGTCTCTAACATGCATTCCAATAGTTCTATTTTCACCATCACCACTAAGAGTCATATTGAACGTAGATTTTTGTCCCCAATCACTGGTATTGTCAGGATCAAAATATTTAGCTTCAGGTATATATTCTTCTACAATAGCTGCGTCACCGATACCGTTCCCACCACCTAAGAAAGAAGATTTTTGTAGTTCTTCAGCCTCTTCTAAGGTAACACCACCTTCCATGATAGATTTGTACTCTGCTTCACCTATAGTGTCTTTATATAAATTTAAAGTTTTTTCAGCCCATTTTATTTTAGCGTCTCCTATTTTACTCTCCATGTAGTTATTTATAAATGTTTTACCATCTTTACCAATTTCAGGAAAATCATGTATCCAAGACATTAAATTATTTTTATTAACATCTTCACCAAATCCAAATATTTTACCCATATTTGCATTAGCAGTAGTTTCGTCAAAGTAATTGTTAGCTTTGTGATTTGCGGCTACTGAATCTTGAACAGCAGCATAAAATCCATAACCCGCATCATCTTTTTCATAGACACCTTCTTGCATTTGATCCATAGTCATAGCTGAATATCCATCGCCACCCTTGTTCATAACCTTAAATACAACGCTTCCATCCTCTTGGATAATCATAGGCGCTGTTTTATTCATGGCTTGCTGTAGATAGAAATAAGAATCTGACTGTCTAGTTGCTTCAGAATATCTAAATCTTCCGTCAACATCTGTATCACCCTTACCATGCTTGTTAGCGAAATCCGCTTTATTTAATTGTAATCCTTCCATAACACCATTGAGTTTTTTCATGCTGTTATCTATCTCTTTCATTTGAGATTTATAATCTTGAAACTTTTTACTATTAGGATTGACTCTTCTAGCTTTAGCTTTTAATTTAGCTAATTCTTGCTTTTTTGTTTTAGCATAATCTCCAGCCGTTGAACCGCCATTGTTAAAAGATTCAAATCCAGATTGAACCTCATCTATATTATAGTTAGCTAATTCTTTTTCTGTTCTTTTTCTTTGAAGATCGCGTTGTATAGAAAACACATCGTACAAGTTGCTAACACCCTCGGTGTGCGCTTTTGTGGTTCTACTATTATTACTAGCTCCCATAGCACCTTTTCTTAAAGCATCAACATTAAATCTATGTACACCAGCTTTTAAGGGTGATTTCATTGGTGTAGGAGAGTTTTCTTCTGCCTTGTCGTATTCCTCCTCTTCAAGTCTTCTTTGTTCTTCTTTCTTTCCTTTCTCAGTAAGATTACCTTGGCTATCACTATAGCCCTTTCTCATCATTTCCGCACGCTGATCTAGTTCTGCTTTCTTCTCTTCGCTAGAACTAATTTTACTAATCTTCTTCTCAGCTTGTTTTATTTTACCTTTCTCTAGTTTTTTCTCTGCTTTACCAAACTTCTTTTTATCTTTAAGACTTCCAAAACCTTCTTCTTGCGCAGCCGCTCTTTTAGCATCCTTATTCTCACGCTCTTTCTCTGCTATTACAGCAAGCGTATTGTAAAGCTCTGTCATCCCATCGTTTTGAGCTTGGGTAAGAGCTGCTTCGCTTCCGTAAAGATAGTTTCCTTTACTTAATCCGAAATTTATTGGATCGTGTAGTGTAGAGCCAAACGTATTATCCTCCTCAGCTTTTTTCTCATAGTCTTCGCGCTCCTTATCTTTCTGCTCTTGCTCTGTTTCCTGTCTAGTCAGAATATCACCAGCGCTTTCTTGTCTTACTTCTTGTTCTTCTTCTCCAAGAGATTCTGATTGCTTAAAAGCACTTAGTTTATTTTTATAAGCCATCTCTATTTAGTTTTAGCAGTTCTTTTTGTAGTCTTCTTCTTTGTAGTCTTCTTCTTTGTGGTCTTTTTCTTTTTTCTTTTACTTAAAGCAGCTTTTGCTTTAGGATCTTTCATAGACATTCCTCCAAAAGATCCAGCTGCCTGACTTGCGCCACTATACATCATCTCAGTACCAGCAGCTTGCTCTGCTTTGTTGGCTGCCATTTGACCTTGGGTTATACCCATTAAAGCTTCCTGCTTAGACATTTCCATTTGCTGAGAATGCATTTGACCTTGACCCTTGAGTGTTTGAACATCTGATCGTCCTTGAAGTGTTTGGGTTTGTATTTTTCCAGCTTCAGCAGCCGCTGCCGCTTTGTTTGAGGCTTCTTGTTGACCGATAGACGCAGAGGATTTTCTTGCAGCTTCGGCTCCACCGGATACTAACGCTTGAATATTACCCGCATCAAAACCACCACCTTCTTGCATTGAACCCATTACGTTTGCTTGAGACTGAGAAGCGGCGTCTCTTTCGAATTCAGCTTGCTGGGTATTAACCTCTAAATCTTCCATGGTATTCTCCATGTTCTCAAACTGGTTCTTAGCATCAGCATAAGGATTAGAAGTATCCAAACCCTCCATCGCTTCCATACGTTTAGCCATTTGTTCTTCAAGCCCTTTTTGTTTTTTCTTGGCTTTTCTGTTTTTGATAAAACCTGATATACCTTTAGCAATACCTATACCAGCCATTGCTACAGCCGCTATCGCTAACGTAGCCTCTTGTGGACCTTCGTATACGTAAGGTTCTAAAGCATAAATTACTTCTCCTACCATAATTTATTTGTTTTTAATATATTGTTCATAATCTTCGTAATTAAGACTTACTAATCTTTTTTCTAATTCTTCTATATCTGTAATATTCTCTGGATTAGCATGCACGTTTATAAATAGAGAATCTTCAGCTGCGTATATAACTCTTTTAGAACCCGGTTTTGCTACAATATAACAAGGACCTTCGTATTCTTCTTGAAAATCTTCTGTAGCTATAAACAGATGTCCGTATAATAAAAACCAGACATGTAGATGCTTATGTATGGCACTTACCACGGCTGAGTCCTTTTTAAATCTCATTTCTCTAACATAAATTCCATCAACGAATGTATGTTTTAATGGAAAATCATCACTATGCAACACTTCTTTACCAGTGCCCTGTATGTTCTCACCATCAGCATTATCTAATAAAAAGCTTTCCAGCTTTACTATTTTCTCTCTATTAGCTAGAGTTATTTCTTTTTTCATTTAATTAAATTTTATTATACTGATATATTATTACACTTTTTAGTGTCTATTTACTGCTTTCAAACATATCAGTACCTATAGAAAATAACTCTGCTGGATCTGAAGATTTGTTTACAAACTTTACCTCTGCATAATATCCCTGTATAGAACTCATGTTAACACAATTATCTTTACTAAAAAATATAAAACTATTAGCTGCTGGTACAGGGATAGTGGTATCGTGATCAACAACAATAGTTCCTCCACTATAGCCGTTTCTTGTAATAGCTGTGGCTGCTCCCATTTTATTAATACCGGCGTAATCAGCATTAGCCTGTCTTTGTCCAGCTTGATAATCCCAAGGTGTATAATATATTATATCACCAATTTGAACGGATCGGTTGATTCTTGTTGTAAATGTTAATGTTACTGAAGCTGTTGGCATAATTTGTATTATCGTTAAAGTTTGGTAAAAGAGTTATTAGACAAGTAATTCACTGTCATACGGCAGGGCAAGAAAACGGTTATGCATGTTTAAGTCTATTAACATGCTATCGGCATGAACTACACCATCTCCAGTAAACTTAATTGTTAAAGTTATCGATTCTTGTATGGTGGCGTTACTACCCGTTGTAGCTGTTGCCCAAGAAAGTTCGTACAACTCAGGATTATCACAGTTTATTGCTTTAATAATCCAAAACGCAGGGTTTACGCCCGATGGTTGCATATGGTTATTAAGCCAATCTGCCGTGGTATAACTAGCATCAGCAGCGTATGGTGATAGGAATGCGGCGTCAAAAATATAACCAGTATTATTCAGTAAATCAAAATCAGGCAGAGTAGCCCATCTATATCCTTGAATAGTTTGAAACAAGAGTGTACCAACAGTATGTTGAGTAGTGATGTCCGTAGTTCCCGTGTGAGTTGTATTCACGCTTGGTTTCCCTGCTGGCGGAACGGCTGGTATATTCACTGGACCACTACCGACTGAAAATCCTGAACCAGCGGTCATGGTAGTCCACTTGTCATAACCACCACCAGCATCCCCGGGATCTTCTTCAACAGAAACAACTTCTGGCGCTTGTATTTTTACAGGTACCATCGTTTTGGTTCTAAGCGTATATGCGGTGCCTGTCTTTATATTTCCAGCAGCTCCCGCGATTGGTATTGTAAACGCAAGATCATCGGTTATTGCTTGCGTGTCTAAAACTACATTAACTAATACTACGTTAGCACCTAAAATAGTAGCGTCTTGACACGTTACTTGATGCACACCCGCAGGTAGCGTTGCCCCATCACCATCAATATATGTTGCTACACCACCACTAGGCGCAACATCAGCATTAGCTAACACGTGTGATATGCTGGCTTCAACAAACGAAAATCCCTCTTGAGCAGACATTATTAACTGATGTGATGTAGGATATCCTATAACCTCTCCTTCTTCGTGACTATTTGTATAGCTTGTTAAATCGATACCAGTACTAGTTACACTACCACCGTATGTGTCATCATGCTGTATGTTTATAGTTACAACATGTTTGCGCTGTGTGTATTGTTCTGTGCTTTCGTCAACCGGATCGTCAGGAATATCATCGTGTGTTCCTTCGTCTCCACCAATACTCTCGATAGGTTTGAAATGAATTAAAGGATTCCAAGAACCGGTTGTTGTAATACCCGTTGGATCTTCACCACAACCTGGTAGACAACTCAATGTGTCGGTTTCATAGTTAATACCAATTCCAACTGTTATCTCCGTGCTAAACCCTGAAGGATTATATGAACTAGCATACCAATATACAAAGAAACTATATTGTACACATTGTGCAGGGCTAACTTGAAATTGAGCCATTGGATAGTCAATCATGTTAACGGTAATTCCATTCCATGTTTGAGGAGTTCCAAGAAGTTGATCAGCTGTAAGAGGAGTTGAATCTGAATCCCAAACATCAGGATTAATAAAGCTTGCTAAAGCAGTTTGTAGTACAGTGTTGGTAGTATTAGAGTTAGGAAAATATGCTTCAGAATATGTGGTATATTGAAATTGCGCTATGTCATAACTATTATTTGTACTTAATGCTAAGCCACTTATAGGATAGTATACGTAATTACCACCCTCTTCAAACTCTCCAGTGCCATTTATAGGATCTGGTATAGTTCCACCAACTTCGCCACCACCAATATTCCAATTAGAAGACATGTTGACTGGCGTTGATGAAGTCCATCCAGTTCCCTGGGGTGGAGATATGAAAAGACCAATACTTTGATTAAAAGTAGCTTGGTAAACATTACCCGTGAGATTAACAATTACAGTTTGATTAGCTGTTGGTTGATACCCCGCTTTCCACGTTAACACAACGCTGGCACATGTTATTTGGTTAGTAGGCGATGATTGAGTAGACATACTTGCTGAGACTAAATTTGCATCAGAAGAGTAATCTGGATTTGTTACGGTTACAGATTGTATTTCAGAACCGCTACCAACAGTTACCACAGATCCACCAATAGTAACACTAGCAACAGCTATCGTGTCTAGTATATAACCATCGTTTGGACAAACTGTAAATGTTTGTGTTTCGTCACCAGTAACCGTGAAATCATATGTTCCTAAATTAGATGCAGAAGGAATAAGAAGTTCTGAAGAAGAGGTTACCGTTACGTTGCTAGCACAACTTCCTGCTAGTACTCCAGTAACGTTAGTTGATATATATAACCCACTACCACTACCACCACTTACACCACTACTCACGGCAATTCCTTGAAGAGAAAATTCTTGAGAATCAATATTACCAGTTCCACCACCACCACCAACAGTGTTAGTGAAGGTAGTACAATCGCCTTGTATATTATTAAACCACTTACCTTCTTTTTCTTTAAACTCTAGCACCTTTCCAGTTTGCTTGTCGGTTGTAATAGACTCTACATACCAACCAGTGTAAGCGTCATCGTTGTAATATTGAGTATCAGAAAACACCACTGACTTTGCGCTCGCTATACTTACAGCTTGACTGAGGGTTAGTTGAGTGCCAGCTGCGTTGATAGCTGTAACGGTAATATCGTCCCCAGAAGGACTGTTAAAATCCGAGGGGGCTGTGAAATCGTTTCCTGTAACTACTTGTCCAACGGTTAATCCTGTAACTGATGTAGCTAAATTAAGCGTTGTTGTATTACTATGCGTTCCACTAGTTGTCCCTGTTCTATGATTTGTTAAAACATTTGCTTGAGAACCTTCATAGTTTATTGTTTGAAAACTTTTAGTAGAACCCGGAGCATCATTAAATACAGGTGTTACAGTAGAAAAAAATTGAGTATCATACCAATTGTTTCTAGGTATTGCAACATCTGTAGTTATATTCTCTGCAGCATGATGCCAAACTTCACCTTGTTTAAATGTGTAATAGTCATTATTTAAACTTAATCCATAATCTAAAACGTAAGATTTAAAACTTACCCAAGAGTTTGTTTTCTCATTAAACGAAAGAGTGTAAACTTGCTTTGTAACATCAACCGTTGCATCTACGTCAGTATCATCTTTACCTCTATTGTTGTGTATTGTTACATCATATTCACCTTTTTCATCGTTAAAAGCTCCAACCATAGCCACGGCACTTTTAAGATTATCTTTAAACCAATCGTGCATTCCTATATCGGAAATAGCAGTTACCCCATCCATCGACAATCTACAAACAGCACCTCTATCTCTATCTGTAAAATAACATCTAAACTCATCCTCAGCAAATGATTCAGGATTTCTAGATATACCATGATCTCCTCTAAAAGGAATAGCTGTTCCTAAAACTGATTTTACCGAGGTAAGATTTGTGTTTCCATCAGCATTAAACAAAGCGTCTTTATTTGCTAATACTTTTAAAACTTTGTTTTCGCAAAAGGCTAATATATCCGTATCTCTTGTGAATAACTTTTGAATACTACCATACTCGGGATTTAAGTCTTTAATAATTCCCTCTGCTGTTATAAATTGATTTAAGTTATTAACACCATTTTTTGAATTATAAATTCCAGAAAATATCATTCCGTGCTTCAAATTCTTTTCTCCATATCTAGGAGCTGTTGTAGAAGCTTTAACACCATTGTCTAACTTTGGTGCGTTAAAATCATCTCTAATTCTATCAGACTCTGTTGAGTTTCCAAACGCCCAACAGTTGAACCAGGGTAATAAAGTATCTGATGAAAGAACTTCAGAAAATATTTCTATAGTATCCGTTGAATAATATGGTTGATTTTTACCTAGGTAATTATACGGATCAGCATATCCAATTCCTAATTTTGGCAATCTACTGGGATTAGATAATCTAACATCGTTAAGATTACATATTGTTGCGTGAACTTTGCTACCATCAGGCCGCATGACGTGAAAACTACCAAATTTACTATGTGAACCGGTTGTTGCTGCATTATCCTCGTTAAGTCCAGTGTAGTTCGTGATAACAGAATTACTAGGATAACCATTAGTTGTACCTATTGTAACAGCAGGTGTACCCAATCCAACCCAATCGGAACCAGGAATCCATCCACTAAACCCATCCGAATGTAATTCTACAGGCATTCCAAAGTTTACTACTTGATCTAATTGAATTCTTTGTATACCACCTTTTACATTTGATCCTCTAACAGCTTTAACTTTGACTCTTAAATCATCTAATATATCGTTAATTCTACCATCATACAAAACAAAACAATCACTTGGACTTAGTTTACTACCGTTTACATTAACCAAATCAGCGGCACCTGCTCCAGTGTTGCCATCTGTATCGTTAGCATCAAAAGTAGGGGCTGTTGCGTCTGTAGCATCTTTATTGTAACCAGTTCGAAAAGCATATACATAATCTCCAGGTTGAATAAAACTATCTATATTTTTGTTGTCTAGTTGTATAGGATACGTTTTAGGAACCTCGTAAAAAATATTAAGACCAACATCTGGATCTGGAAGAGTTTCAAAAATTGGAGAGTGATGAGGTCCAGGAAGCATAGTTCCACCAAACACCGGTGTGCCTGCTGTTGGAGCCCACTTACCTAAAGCACTCATTAACTTTTCGGTTGCTTTTACTCTTACAAAAAACTTTCCTTTTTTATGTTTTGGATCTATTACGATGTTTGTCGCTAAATCATTTACAGCTCCAACAACAGTACCAGTACCTCCACCAAGACTACCAGGGGTGGCAGAGAGTGGTGCTTCGTTAGATATATCTAAAACTCTAAGTTCTATATTATGGCGGGCAAACCCTCCCCAACCACCTCTAGCTGTCTTTAATCTAATTATAGAATCCTCTTGAATTTTATTTCTATCTGACGAAGAAAATGATAACCAATATTCTTGTGTCTGACTTGCTTCAGCGACACCCTCGCCTACCGCTGGATATGCCGCAAACAATGCGAGATTGTAGTACTCGTTGGATGTTTCTTTTATATAAAACTTGTAATCAGTAGCCCAATAGGGATAGTTTCCAATTTTTGAATCAAGTTTAGCTTTTAGTTTGATTTTTTCAGGGGCGCGCAAAGAATTACAAATAAAAGAACTTTCAGGCGCTAGCATAACTGGTGATTGTCTACCAAATCTATCTAAAAACGCTACACCAATAGTGTAGGTTCTACTACTTTTTATTGATGGCATTGGATTTCTAGAATCTCTAATTGTGCCATCGTTGGTACCATTAAAGGTAGACGCATACTTACGAACCCCTGTTGTTTTGTAATTAATATCATCTGGATCTCTCCAAGACGCAATCAATCTTGGTTCCACAGCTTTGCCATCCGCGTCTTCCATTGGATAATCTAAAGTGTAATTACCATAAATAAGTCTACTACCAGCAACACATTGCGCTTTTGCCTTTCTTGGAACATTATCAAAAGGTCTTAATATTTGATTAGAAGGAATTACATTTCCGTTTAATTCCGCAGTCATTTTTAAAAGCCCTCTTTTATTTGAGGCGGATAAATTAGGATATGGCGGCTTCCAGCGATTTGTTACAGCATTATACTCTCCTGGACCAAAAAGAGTTTTTATCCAATTATCATCATCATTGTTCCATTCTCTAGAGCCCTTCTCTATATTCTTTAAAAAATAAATACTATTCTCTCCATCAAACTTTACTAATATATCTATTGATTTAACGTCTTCTGGGGTAGAAGAATCAATAAAGTTCTTAACTGTAATCACTCTAGCATCGTTAACCATTGCTGTATTATTACCCTCTTTAAATTCCCAACCAAATCTTGTTTTTGGTAAAAAAGCCGGGTTTGTAAATGGAGACATGGCTGATCTTTGCCCATCTTCGTATTTATATCTGTATGCAAATCTTGCAAATTTATCTTCATAAAGAGCTTTTGATTCTTCTAGTAAATCCGCCGTCCAAATATCCCAATCATTTCCACCAGCCGCTTGTCCAACTGTGCATCCAGCACCTGACAAACTCACGTTTGTTAAAGCATCACTTCTAGAAATAAGATCTCCTTTTATTGAAATTATATCATTATACTTATTGGTAGTCCCGTTGCTACCTGATCCATACGCCATTTCTGGAAAACCATCAGAAGGGTCATAATAAATTATATCCTCTTCTCTTTTATTATTTTTAACCCTAGGACCACCTGTCCCTGACCAAGAAGAAGGTTTTTGTGAAGTGATCTCTGTAATTTGAATAACACAATGTCTCATATCTGAGCCAGTATGAGTACCTACACCGCCGCTGGTAGAAGACATCCATTGAGAATATAATCGTAACTTATCACCTATTCTCCAACTGTGATTTCTAAAAGGATTTGCTTCATCACCTACGTAATCGGTGTGTGTTGTTCGGGTTACTCCACTGGGTTCGTTGTTTACTGCGTTTGCATCGGTTCCAGATGGAACTTGATAATAAGAGGGTATTCTCCAATCGCCTACGTGATTTCTAGCTAAGTTGAAGGTTACCTCTGCATTAAGTGCAGGGGTAGTAGCAGTGATATGATTAGCTGTGCTTACCAACCCAATCTGATGTGTTACACCAACTCTTGAGCTTCTTTTCATCTCTATGTCAGGAGGATTTAAAGGATATCTTCTAATCACAGTAACATCTTCGTATTCGTATGGTTTTTCTTTTTTAGTATTAAAACCGTCAATAACAGTTGGATCGTATTGTGGATGTGGAGCACCAAACTGATGACTAATAGGATTTTCATATTTCATCCTAGTAGTTCTGTGTAAATTTATATTATACTGCGGCACATTATTAGTACCAGCCGCTAAAAGTTCTGCGTTTATTATTGTATTACTTCCTAATATTCCTTTTTCTACATCAACTCTCTTAGGTTCGTTTCTACCATCTGTCCAATATATAGTACCATCTATCATGTTGATACCGGTTATTTTTGTATCGATAGGAGTCGAGTCGTTGATTATCGATGTAGTCGTTGAAGAGGTTTCGGTATAATCAAGATATTCACCTGCTTCTAGTTCTAGTAATTTTTCATTTTCAAATCTCCAAACTAATCCAGCTGCAATATTACTAGCTGTAATAATATCATCTGGAATAGCTTTATTTAAAGTAATAAATATTTGAGCGTAGATAACTCCACCAAGCGTAGTGGTATTAGTATGATAAATATCATCAACGTGCACTTGGCCTAATGGTTCTTCTGTTAAAACACCATTGTTAACTCCTTCGAATAGATCAACACCATCTAGCATGGCTTTTACTCTAGCACCTTTTTCTACACCATTACTAAAATTCATTTGGCTAGTACTACTTACTGGTAGTTGCTTTTGCAAAAAGATTGTTGTAGTGTAAGGATTGTTCTCAAAACCAGAAATATTTCTTGGTAATATCTCGCTACCTTCTAAAAGTTGATTAGTATATGCTTCAATTGGTTTCCAGGGAATTCTTTG
>Ga0209337_1003038_pt1 | contig 11861 bp, 4 predicted proteins | sample LinPmetageLP53_FD_184044 | JGI IMG/M metagenome (GOLD analysis project Ga0209337, IMG submission 184044) | Marine viral communities from the Pacific Ocean - LP-53 (SPAdes) (version 2) | ecosystem: Environmental > Aquatic > Marine > Oceanic | place: Pacific Ocean | collected 2010-02-08 | reverse complement strand
TAGCTCTTGCTTTTACATAATTGCTAATAACACCATCATTTTTTAAAGCGTCAAAAAGAACTTTGTTTCGCTTGCCATCTGAAATAAAGTTATCGTAATCTTCTTTTGTTTTAACACTGTTTGGTAACAAGTTGTTTATAGCTTGAAGAGGTGTAGCTTTAGACTCTTTAACTTTTGTTTGTTTTTCTTCTTCAGGAACAGTTGACATGGCGTACCCAACCCTAATTCCTCTCCTATAGCTAGCAACATAAGCTTTTACGTCGTCAGCATTTCTAAGGGCAAAGAAATTGCTATTTTTACCAAACTTATTTCTAATCGTTTTGTTAAACAAAAGTCTTAATGAAACCTCTATACTAGTATTTTCTTCAATTACACCAGCGTCCATTAACCCTGCTAGTAATGGCATTATTTCAGTTAAATACTTACCAGTATTTTTATATTGATTTATTCTAGCAACTATAACTTTAAAGTTTTTTTCTTTTATTTTACCCTGTTTGTACAAGTTTTCTAAAGATTTTTCTACTTCTTTTACAGCGTCTTTGTTTTCTACAGATATATTTTCGCCTTTAACCAAACCAACTGACTCATCGTTTATGTGCATTGCTTCGTGAAAAACAACATAAGCCATCTCATTCTTAAGCAAATTACTTCCTGCCGCTGATACATTGGCATAGACGTTTTCTTTACTTATAATTTTGGTGTTTCCAATGTAAGAGCCTCCAGCACCATCTTTAAAAGATTGTAAATATTCTTTGCTTTGCTTTTCAGTGATTTTATTGTTTTTAACTTGCTTTGTTAAAAAAGCCTCTAGTTGGTCAAGGCTTGAAGAAGTTATGTTTCCGTCTTTATCTTTTATATTTTCAAAAAGTATAGTTTTTCCACCAAGTCCCCTGTCAATATTTATACTTTGATGAAATTTAGCTATAAAAAATAAATTTTCAACACTAGTATTTTCTTTTCCCAACAAGTCTTCAAAGTCTTTCTTTCTTTGTTGACTTGGTTCGTTTAACAATTGCTCCCTTTTACTTTCAAGAATGTTAACTTTGTTTTTTATTTCCTGCAATTCTTTTTCAATAGATTTGCTTTGTTTTTCACCAGACTGCATAATTCCTAAATCCGTAGCGTTTGCTAGCTCAGCTCTTATTTTTCTATTAATTTCAAAAAGCTCAAATATTTCTTCGGTTTTTAAATCTGCAACATTAGTAAAATCAGTCGTGATATTGTCAGCTGCCCCAACTATTGCTTTGTCTAATTTAGATTTTAAATATTCATATTTACTTCTTCCAAGTGCGTCAAAAACAATTTCTCCACCAAAAGTGTTTGAACTTTCTAAATCTTCCATTTCCTTCTTCAACTGTATAATCTCATCTCTATATGACTCACCTCTTTTAATGCTTGCTTTGCTTTTTACCTCGTTGTTAAGAATATTGTAAATATTCGTAGCTGAGCTGGGGGTTTGAATAGCCCAACTAGAAAAAAGTACGTTCATATTAAAATCAGCATCTAAACCTGCGATTAAAGATTTATCATGTTTTAAAACATTTATATCTAACCCGTTATGAACCATTAAAGTTCCTGTTTCTTCAAACCATTCAACACCTGAGTTAAATGCAAAGCCACCAGTTCCTTTTAAAAATTTTTTAAAAGTTAATTGACCTGTAACTCTTGCTGCGGTGCTAAGTTTTTTCAAGTAATTCAATGTACCTAATTTTTCCATATACTTAGCGCCAAACCCATATCCTGCCGAAACAAAAGCTTTTTCATATTGAGTAGTACTTAGCTCTCTATAAGCTTTGTCTATCTCTGACTTGTAAAGATCCATTTTTCCTTCTCTCATCTCTCCACCTAAAGACAAATCGTTTTTAATTTTGTTGTACTCTTTTTGGTAATAATCAATTTTTACTTGAGCATCTTGTTGATTGGCTTCCATTTGAGAGAGTTTATTACCACCTTCAGTAAACAAAAACACATTGCTCAGAGTTTTTGTAGCTTGAGGAATTGTAACACCTTTTAAAATGCCTTTGCTAATAAGACTTGTAGTACCAGCAAATGTTAACGCTGTTGAAATACTAAATATGTTGTTCCCAAATAGTTCAACTACAGCTTCATCTAGATTGTCAAGAGTTAAATCTTCCCACTTAACGTTTAACGGTTTTGATGATTGAGCGTGGGTTTTTACAGTTTGGCTGTAATCTATAGTTCCTCTGTATAACTCTCCAAAAACATCTGAAAAATCAATTTCGCGACCTAAAATACCTAAAGTTGCATTTGCCGCAATATCAATACCTTCCTCAACAGTAGCTAAAATACCAGTACCAAAAACAGCTATATCCACAATGCCTTCCTCTATACTTAAAGCTGCTTTATCACCAAAGGTGTAAGCTAAACCAAATTGTTTAGCCAGTTGGTTAGCGTCATTAACTTTTGTTGATATTTTGTTTAAACTATCAATATTTTCTAACAAAACTTGTGATTGTAAATTTCTTTTGTTAATTTCTTTTTTGTAATTAACAAAAACATCATTATTACTATCAACTAAACTCCAATACTTTTCTTTGTCTTCTTCAGAGGATAAAACTGTAACATTTAAATCTTCTATTTTCTTTTTAATTTCATCAGCACTTTTTTTATAAATTGCTATATTTTCTTTTAACTTTTTATCAGTTTCTTTTAAATTACTAACCATATTTACAACGTTAGTTTCTTTTAAATTTAAGAACTCTTCCATAATAATTCCAGAAGGACCTTTGTTTTCTTTTATCTGTAATAAAAGATCGTTTCTTCCTAAAAATTTATCAGTTTTCCAACCCATCTTTTCATACATGGCCCACAGCTTGTCATTTTCACTTGCACCTTTTTTTGAGAAAAATAAATAATCATTAGCTAAATCACCACCCGTAAATTTCTGCTCAAAATCCAGGGCTTTAAAATAACGATCTTGAAACTCTTGCGCTAAAACCGGATCATTTGATAATTTAAAAACGCTTTGTAAACCTTCTTTCTTTATATAATTTGCCGTTTCCTTTCTTAAATCTTGATCATCAATTTCTTTGATGTAATTTTGCACCTTCTGATTTTGCACGGTAAGTATAGCGTTGTTTATTTCTTTTTCAGTAGAGTATTTTATTTTATAACCTTCCTTATATTGATCATATCTTTTTGCACCAAAATAATTTTTTAAATCAAAATCATAACTATTTTTATATATGTCTTCAAACTTATTATCATCAAACTTTTGAGGAATTTGAGCAGTATAAATGGTATTTCTAAATTCTGACCCTCTATCCCAATCTTTATTTTTAGGCCTATCTAAACCTGAAATATCAAAATATTTTTCAGCCAAATGTTTTAAAACTTCAGGACTGTTTCTAGTTGTTTGATTTTTAATATACTCGGCGCTTTTAAAAGCATCTCCAACAGTTTTAGGAGATGTTACAACGTTAAACGCGTCGTTCAAAAAATTAGACAAATAACCTGTAGTTGCCTCGTCGTTTTCTAATTCAGCCATGTTATTATTTCTTTAAAAATTCAAATTTTGGATTCTTTAAAAATTCAAATCTTGGATCATTCATCGTTTTTAAACCTTCATAAAGAGATAAGTTAGAGCCATCTTTATATTTACCAGATTGTTTATCTGGATTTATATAATAATAACCACCACCAGCTTTTTTACCACCACCTCTAACGTCATTCATTGCCCATTTGCCGTTTATTTTCTTATAAGTATCTCTTCCTATGTAAAAGATTTGACCAGCTTTTATTCTGTCAACAACACCACCTGCTCCAAACACCTTTTCATTATCAACATAACCACCCGTGCCTCCTATTTGAAACTTACCTTCTTTTGTGGGTTGATTAAACTCACTTTTAGGTTGTGCCTTGTCATAATCAGCTTTTGCTATACCCACTAACCAATCTTCAACTTTGCCTTCGTAGTCAGTACCTCCACCGTCCCAAACGTCTGCGGCTTGATGAGCGTAAGCAAGTGTTAGTTCTTCTTCTGTAGCATCTGGATTCATTAGTTTGTATTGATCTACGTAATTTTTAGTTGCATCTTCTCCAGATAAACTTGGGTCTATAAACAACTGTCTGTTTGCTTGAACAAAAGATCCATTTCCTAAACTACTTTGAAAATCAAAAGCAAGACTTCTGATACCATTGTTACCATACTTAGGATCTTTTAGTTGTTGCATAAAACTTCTTATCTGATCTCTAGCGTCGCCTTCGTTCCACTGCTTTTTTTTGTTTTTTCTTTTTTCTCCGTTATTTTTTATTATTTTAGAAAGATTAATACTGTTGTTGTCAGTGTTCATATGGTTTGTAAAAAAACCATTCATTAATTCATCAGGACCAAACTCAGCAGTTTGCATATTTACAACATCGCTTGTATATATTTTAATGCCATCAGTCGTAAACCTCATTGCATTGTCTAAATCACCAGTGGTGTTGTTTATTTGTAAATCGGCTATACGATGAAACGTAGCTCTTGATACGCCAGCAGATCTATTTAGCCAGTTTTGATTTATATTTTTTTTAACATCAGCTAAGACTAACAAGTCAGCTTTGTTTTTTTCTAATACTTTTTTAACATTGTTAATGTTTGCTACTGCTTGTTTGTATTTTTTAGAAAAAGGTAGATTAACAGGGTTTCTATAGTCGTTAGTAGATTCATTCCAAATCTCTTTTGCGCCCATAAGAAAATCCATGTTTTGTTGTCCAAAAGGTCCGCTTGTCATTGCATCAGGCATTTCTTTAACATCAAAAGCTTCATTACCATACGATGTTAATTCGTTAGCAACACTCTGCTTGGTAGCAGCGTATTTACCTAATGCAGCTATACCTTTCATTACACCACTGTAGTCCCAATCTTTAGGACCCATTCTACTTGCTGCTGCTATTAAACTTTGATCTGCTCCCATATATTTATTTGTTTTATTCTACGACTGGTATTTTAGTTATATTAGTAGTTGTGTTACCTATACCACCAGTAAAAGCGCTAGCAACACCACCTATTATACTACCCCACATTGCTTTATTAGCGGCTATTGCTTGTTGTGCATTACCTACTTGTTGCATAGACATACCAAGCATAGTAGCCTGTCTATCTGCGTTCATTTGTTGTAAAGCAGCTTCACCCGATTGTACCTGCCCCATACCTTGACGTTCCATTGATTGTAATCTAGAAGCTTCTTGAGCTTGTAAACCTTGGTTTCTAGATTCTTGTTGTCCTATTGAAGCAGAAGCTTGTTGAGCCGCTGCAGTGCCTTGATTTGCTAAAGCCTGAATATTGCCAGCGTTAAAACTACCTCCACCTTGAAGAGACTGTAGTATGTTTGCCTGACTTTGTTGAGATTGTTGAGCTTGAAACTGAGCTTGTTGCTGGTTAACTGTTAAGTCTTCCATAGTATTTTCCATACCAGCATAAATATTTTTAGCATAAGGATTTTTATACTCCATGTCTCTATAAGCACCCATTTCTTTTTTATAATCAGCTTCTGCTGACGCTAACCTTCTTTTATTACCTTTACCAGAAAAAAGATTATCAAGAAATCTAGCTGGAGATGCTTTAGAGCCAGAACTATGTATTATTTGTTTTTTAATTAAACCTATTGCCATAATATTATTGTTTGTTTATTTATAATTACACTTTTTACTAGTTATTTACTACTTAAAGATATTTCAGAGCCAAGAGAAAAAAGCTCTGCTTTTTCTGTAGATTTGTTAACTAGCTTAACTTCTGCGTAGTAACCTTTTATGTCTCCCAAGTTAGCTTTGTTATTTTTAGAAAACATAATAAAAAAACCATTTAAAGAAATACCTGAATATGAAGTACCAGTTGTAGATGGACCGCCAACATATACACTATCAACAGCTATAGTGTTGTTATTTATTTCTTTTACCTCACCAATTTTAACAATATCTTCAGTGTTAGCAGTATTGTTAGAAGCAGCTACATACCAAGCAGTGTCACCTACTTGAAGAGAAGTGTTTAAACTGTTAAATGTTAAATTTATTAATGCCATATTAAGCTACTGTTAAAATGTTATCTAATTCTAGCGTTAGTGTTAAATTATCTTTACCGTATTTCTGAACTTCAATATCACCGGTTATTGTTGCTGATCTACTGCTACCAATAAAAGTCATTGTTTGTCCGTTTTCTAATGTTTGCGCACTACTAGCTGTTATATTTACACCAGAACTAATAGCGTCAACGTGTGGAGACGCTGCTGTAACACCTATACCCGTCATTAAAACAGTATCAGCAGCTTTTATACCGTTTGTACTAGTTAATGGTATTGTAACGCTGTTAGAAACTACAGCATCAGTAGTTGTTACAACTGGGTCTATAGTTAGTTTTAAATTAAAGATATTAAACTTTGTTTTATTAAAGTCAAAAGCGCCATAATTGTCGTAGCTTTTAAAAGTTATTGTTCTATCGGCCACGAAAGTTGAACTGTTGTTAATAATAACAGTACCACCAACACTGTCAGTAACACCGTCTTCACTGCTGTTAATTTCTTTAGGTATTACATAAACGTGGTTAGAGTCTGTTGATTTGTTCATGTCTTTGTAACCTTTTATGATGTCTAAAACAACAGAACTACTAGCAATACCAGTACCTGTAACCTCCATACCTACAGAAATACCCTCTATGTTTTTTAGCTCAAGAGAAGTGCCAGAACCAGCGTTTAAAGTGTCTTTAGTTGTTGTAAAGTAAAAGTCGTTTACAGAAGGTTGTTTTGCTATTACAAACTGGCTAGAGCCAAGTGTAACAGGCCAAGAAAAAGAGAGCTTTCTTTTTATAGGTTTTTTTAAAACTTCTGTTGAAACACCGGTCATAACAACATCACTGGGGTGATCGTTGTAAACACTTTCGCTGCCAGCAGAAGACAAAGAAAAAGTTAAAGAAGTGTCAACTATTTGATTTACTTCAGCAATAAAAACATTTTTATTAATATAACCGTTGCTTCCTAAAATAAAAAGTTCTGTTTCAGAAAAATAATCAGCACTAACTATTACGCTATATTTATCATTGTCAGTAACTTTTGGCAAGTTTATAACGCCGTTATAAACACCTGTTTCATCAATTTTTTGTTTAAAAAGCCTTGCAGGAGTTGAAGAAAAAGAGCCTGCTGGCCTAACAACGCCACTGTCTGCGCTAACAATAGTGTTTTCAGGAAAATTATAAAAATTACCATCTTCATTTAAAACAACTACGTTAAAAACACTGCCAACATCACCAACCAAGCTGTAATTAAAGTCTGTTGCTTTTCCAGATATTATTGTTTTGCTAGTAATAAAAGCTGTTATTTCTTTCATATTAATCCGTGTCTTTATTTGTTACTATACCAATACCTTGAAAAGAAAACTCTTCAGTTTTTATATTTAAAGTTTCTGCTACGTCTTCTCCTTTTATAAAGTTAAACCATTTACCTTCTTTTTTTACAAACTCATCAACAAGCCCTTTTTGTTTTTCAGACTCTATATATTCTGCATACCAAGATTTAGACCCGGTGTAGTTTAAGGTTTTATAAGATTTTATTGAAGATGGATCATCATTTAAAAGAACTGAAACGTGTGAAGGTGTAAAATTACCGTAAAAAGTGTTTCTATCAACTGTTTCTTCGTTATAGTTTTGCTCTAAATGATGTTTGTATAAAACACCGTGTTTAAAAGTATAATAGTCGTTTGCCATGCTAAGACCTTGCTCTGGCACAAACGATTTAAAACTAGACCAACCTTTAACGTGTTCATTAAAAGTTATTGTTTTAGAAGTTTTGCCAATTAAAGAAACATTATACTCGTCTTTGTTTGTGTCGTAAGTTCCAACTATACTTGTTGAAGTTTTTAAATTATCTTTAAAATAATCTGACATACCATACTGAGATATAGGTGTTAAACCGTCCATAGAAAGTCTTAACACTACACCACGCTGTTTATCTGTAAAATAAGCTCTATAAGACTCTGAAACAAAAGATTCTGGGTTTTTAGATATACCGTAGTCACCAGAAAAAGGCATTGTTTGCCCTAAAACATTTGTTGTAGCAACTAAGTTAGGATTTCCATCAGCGTTAAATATCGCGTCTTTATTAGCTAATATTCTTACAATTCTATCTTCACACAAAGAAACTAGATCAGTATTTCTACTAAAAAGTTTTTGTATACTTCCGTACGTAGGATTTAAGTCTTTAGTTATTTTTTCTGCAGCAATAAATTGATTTAAATTATTAACACCGCTTATAGAGTTGTACAAGCCAGAATATATTAAACCGCTTTTTCTTGTTTCTTCTTTGTAAGTAAAATCAACCGTGGAAGATGCAATAGCGCCTTTATCTATAGTTACTTGATTAAAATCATCTCTAAGTCTATTAGACTCAACCCCGTTGTTAAAAGAATAGCAATTAAACCAATCAAGCTCTTGCTGTGTACCGTGTAAACTTATATCAAAACAATCACTTATTTCGTAGTAAATGTCTAAATCTATACTTTCTTTAGGCTCAGTTTCCCATATTGCTGGATTACTACTAATTAATTGATCTGATTCACTTTCAGCAACTTCTAAAAATTGTATAGAAATAGCATCGTCAGTATCAGCCCCATAATCATTATCTAAAAAACTATTCCAACTGTTAGTTCCATCAGTAAAGCTACAATTTGATATTGGATCTGCTTCAGAACCATCTTGCAGCGTAAAAGGTATTATATATGTTATTCTTCTGTTTAAAGAGCTAGAAAAGTCATCCCATTTATCTTCTACCTCGCTATGATAATCATTATGTTGTTGACTATGGTTTGATGGCCCACCGTTTGTACCAACATTTATCCAACCTCCACTGAACCACAAGTCAAATTCATCTAATAAATCTTGGTAGTTTGCAAAATTGTATCTTTTTTCTCTTACGGGTGTTCCAGATATTTTAAAGATAGTGCTTAGTTGGTCTCCAAGAATTCTAAATAATTTATTATTAGTAATACTAGAAACTATACTAGCTTGATCTACATGCTCAGGGTTTGCAGCGCTACCAACGTTCCACAAGTTTGGGTTTTCAAGAGGATCAATATTTAAAGTACCAACCCAAGGGCTAGTAGTTAAATCATGCCCTCCGCCACTTGCATTTATAATAGAAGACTGTATCTCGTAACTACCTGTTTGTTCAACAGCATCTGGTCTTATCTCACCAAAAGAAAGTTCCATGTACCATTGGTTTGACGTTGGATCTTTATAGACTCCTTTACCGTAGCCACCAGTGTTATATAGTGGTGAGTCGCTTAAACTAACAGTATTAGGATGTTTTCCTCTAAAATAAGCTTGATCAACAAACCATTGGCTGTTAACAGTCGATTCGTTAAATTTATAATTTTTAACCCATTTACCCTTAGTGCTACTTTGATTTCCGCTATGATTCTCGTGAGTTGTGCCGTTACCGCTGTTTTGCTGCCCAAGGCTGTTGTTAAAATCTGCAAAACCATCTGAAAGGTAGTATGATTGAGCAACACTTTTAGAAACAAAAAACTCTTCAGTATCTGCTCCAATTAAAACATACTCTTCAGTGCTTATGTCGTTTTCTATTTTAACAAAAAACCTTCCTTCAAACTCTGGTTTATTTTTTATTACGCTTTTAAAAACTTTCACTTGTAAGTTTGGGTTTAACAATGAACCAGTAAAAATTGTAATTGTAGAAAAACTTTCCCAAATAAAAGTATCATCTTGAGAAAAAGGTCTATCAAAACTTATAGTGTACTCAGAACCATCAAGCCCAACCTCTACAATGTTGTAAGGTTTAGAGCTAACATTTGTACTAGTGTTTTTAAAAACAATAGACAAAGGTTCTTTAATCTCTTCAATGTTGCTACCACCCTCTGCCTTAAACTGAGCCTCGTTTATAACAATAGTAATGTTTGGTGGTATTGGCAGTTTGGTGTTGTCTGTAAAAAGATTATCATCTCCAGTAGTTGTACTTATAAGTGATGTTTTTGTTTTAACAAAGTCAGGAGCTTCGTTTTCTATAGCTATTATTTTATATTTTAAATTTTCAAAAATTTGAGTATTAGCGTCTAGTTGTTTTTTTAATATTAAAAAAGTTTCTTCATCAACTTTGTTTCTATCTGAAGAAGGAAAAGAAAGCCATATGTTACCATCTTCAGCCCTGTAAACTCTATCCATAGCCATGTTGTAATACTCATTAGAAGTTTCTTTAACAAATATTTTATACGAATCAGCCCAAGCAGGAGCGCTTGTAACAGCAGTAAAAGAAAGAGCGTTACTACGTGAAGAGTTGTCTTTAGGAATTTTAAAAGATGATTTTGAATTACTAAAAACAGGAGTTTCTCTTCCATAACTATCTAAATAAACAATACCAAGCTGATAGTTACGCATAGACTTTAAAGACTTAACAGGAAAAGTTTCTGACTGCGTGACTCCAGTTCTATCTATAAAAGAAGCCTGTATTATAGGTTTTTCATCTAAATTGTAGTTTTGAACATAGTTGCCGTAAACAACTCTATTACCTGTTATTTCTTGCGCTAAAGCTTTTTTAGGAACATTATCAAAAGGTCGTAACAATTGATTTGATGGTAAAAGAGAATATATAGTGTCAGATTCAACACTATATTTGTTGTGTGTCCAGTTGTTACCAATAACGTTGTCAAAAGAAATATTTGCAAAATCTGTATATTTAAATTTTTCTACAACATAAATATTTGTAGAATTAGACTTTTTATACAACAACTCAACTTCAACTACATTCTCAAGTATGTTTGGCTGTATAAAATTATTTATAATAAGATTTTTTAAATTGTTTTGCATACCAACATTATATGCTTTTTTTGTTTCATAATCAAAAACTCCTGGTAAAAATGCAGGGTCTGAAAAAGGAGCAAAAGTTGAATATTCACCGTCTTGATATTTATACCTGCAACTAAATCTTGCAAATTGGTTTTCAAAAAAGTCTCCAGTGCCCGGTAGTCTATATATATTAAAATCTTCTATAGCTACTCCTGTGTTAGAATTTTTTATCTGTATTTTATAGCTATTTGCCGGTCTGTTGTAGGATAAAACTCCTGTTCCAATAACACCTACTGATTGACCACTCACGTCTTCTATTATTAAAGCAGAAACATCAAAAACATTTGGTAAAGAACCAGAGGAAGACGTAGATAAAAACAACAATGTTTCTCCTACACTAAAAGTGCTGCTACCAAAAGCTATTTGTATTCCTTCAACAACTATTTCATCACCAACATTTAAACCGCCACCACCAACGTATGCAAAGGCAAAATTGCTTTTAAAACCTAAAGTAGCAAACTCACCAACCATTTCCAGTGTTGGTTTTTTGTTTGGCGATTTTTTAATTACAGTAATATGCTCTCTTCTTATGTTAACCGCGTTAGAAAGATCAAAACCTCTTTCTAAAACAATTAGTTTAGTATTAATATTACCAGAAGGATCAGTACCAGAAATGCAATTTTTAATATTTATTTTTTTAGGTTCTGAGCGGTTGTCAGTCCAGAAAAGTAAATCATCTATTATGTTTATACCAGTTATTATTGTGTTTGCACTAAACTCTAAAACACCCTCTTCACCAACCACTTTGTTTTCAATAAACACGGGAATTACTTCACCATCACCAGTTGAATCGTATTTTAGTATAGCGTTCTTAGATGCAGATGTTATAAACCAATATATTGCATCATTTTTTCCATCTTCAACAACCCCTATACAAGTAGAACCACTAGGTATAAAATCAGTTTCAATTTCTAAATTACCTAAAATATTTTGCACAGCACCAACATCAGATCCTTCTGAAGTTGATATCTGTATATTCATCGCATCTCTATATTGACCATTAGGTACTATTCTT
>Ga0209337_1003037_pt1 | contig 11863 bp, 8 predicted proteins | sample LinPmetageLP53_FD_184044 | JGI IMG/M metagenome (GOLD analysis project Ga0209337, IMG submission 184044) | Marine viral communities from the Pacific Ocean - LP-53 (SPAdes) (version 2) | ecosystem: Environmental > Aquatic > Marine > Oceanic | place: Pacific Ocean | collected 2010-02-08 | reverse complement strand
ATGGCAAAAGAATACGTAACCAAACAAGAACTAAAGGATGATATGACTAGAGTGTTTGATACGTTAGACAAAATTGAAGAGAAACTTGACAAGCTTTTCGAGGTTAAATAATGAATAAAAAGAAACAGAGAAAAAGGTATAACAAAGGAATGAGACAAGACTATACTTATGGTGGTCGTGTAGGTTATGAAGTTGGTGGTGAAGCAGAGCGTGATATAGCTGAAGACAATGAAGCTAATGCCCAACAAAATGGGAATGAAGGAGCTTCAGATAAAAGAAACGAAGATGCAGGCGGATTTGCGGGAGCAGTTAATAAAGCGGTTAATTCAGTTAAAGAAACTACAGGGCAAACAAATGATGTAACAACTCAAGTTGACATGGGTGAAATTATTGATGATCCTAAAGAACCACCTCCCTCAGTTGATCCGGATGAGAGAAGAGAAAGAATAGAAAGAACTACAAAAACTGTTGAGTCTTCTGCTAAAGGGGAAGTACCCACAGGGGCTGTTATACCTGATGCTGAGAAAGTTGATGAGACTATAGCTGCTGAAACTAAACAAATGACTGATGCAGATTTAGCACCTGCTACAGCCGGAGTTGCTACGTCTACAGATGCTACAGCAACCACAGGAACTGCTACAACAACTGCTGCCCCAGACACAGTAACTGCAGCTACAATGGATGCTGCTCAGACAGACTCTGCAGTAGCTGAAGCTGCTCAAGGAGAAGTATCTGACAAAGCAGAACTTACCGAAGACGAGATTGCAGCAGCAGCAGATGTTTCAGATGTCGCTCCTATTGAAGGAGCAGATGTAGAGATACCTGTAGGTGCTTTAACAGACAGAGTTGTAGGTACAATTAGTGAGGGTGCAAAATCTACAGCAGCAGTTAATGCCGGTACAAGTTTAAGAAAAATTACTAGAGCTAAAAAACAATTAAGAAGTGCAGGTCTTACAGAAGATCAAATTACTGAAATTGGTGATGATATAGAATCTCTTGAAGAAAGACTTACAGATTTTACAGAAGAAGAAAGAGGTATAATAGCCGGAGTAGATAAACAAATTCTAGTCACAGGGCAATTAAATGGTTTATTAGAGGGAATGGAAAATGGAGAAATACCTGTATGGGCTTCTCCTGCAGTAGCTAAAGTTGAACAGATGTTAGCAACTAGAGGTCTAAGTGCTTCTAGTGTAGGACGAGATGCTTTATTTAATTCTATTATACAGGCTGCGATGCCTCTTGCTCAAAGTAATGCATCTGCACTACAACAAGCAGCAACACAACAAAGGGGTATAGAGGCTGCTGAGTCAGAAGCAAATGCACAAAGAGCACAGCAAACAGCAACACAGAATGCTCAGAATGTTTTTAATATGGACATGGCTCAGTTTACTTCTGATCAACAAACAGCATTAAGTAACAGTAAATTTTTACAAACAGTTAGTTTAACCGAGGCTAGTAATGATCAACAGGCTGCCATACAAAATGCAGTTATACAGTCACAGATTAATTTAGCAGAAGCAAACAATATAACTAAACTAACCTCACAGAATGCAGCAGCATTTTTACAAATGGACATGTCAAACTTGTCTAATAATCAACAAGCTAAAATGTTTACTGCTCAAGCAGAACAGCAAGCCATGTTAAGTAATCAAGCTGCTACTAATGCATCAAGACAGTTTAATGCTGCTAGTGAAAATCAAACTAATCAGTTTATGACAAACTTAGCAACACAAGTCTCAATGGATAATACTAGACAGCAAAATGCAATGTCTCAGTTTAATGCTCAACAAGAAAATGCAATTGCTGCACAGAATGCAAATAGAGCAGCAGATGTAAGTAAAGCTAATGCTCAACTTGAAACACAAATTAATCAATACAACTCTCAACAAGAGTTTGCTAAGAATCAATGGAATGTACAGAATGCACAGGCTGTTGAACAAGCCAATACACAATGGAGAAGACAATCAAATACAATAAATACAGCAGCACAAAATGCAGTTAATCAACAGAATGCACAGAATGCTTTTGGTATGAGTATGCAGGCTCAGGCTTTTTTATGGCAAGAACTTAGAGATGAAGCTGACTTTGGATTTAAAAGAACAGAGAATGAACTACAACGTAAAGCTTCATTAACGATTGCTGCTCTTGGTAATGATGGTTTAATATACAAAGGTAGAAATGTTAGTTCAGCTTTAAAAGCAGTTCAAGGAGTATTCAATGGATATACTGAAACACCTATGGGAAACCCTGATGGTCCAGACGGAAGATAAAATAAAAGAGAATAATTATGCTTAAGAAATTTGTTAAAAAAATTGGTAAAGGAATAAAGAAAATAGGTAAAGCTATTGGTAAGCCTTTTAAAAAACTTATGAAAACTAAACTAGGCAAGATTGTCGGTACTATCGGCATGATGCTTATTGGGGGTTGGATGATGGCAGGGGCTAAAGCTTTTACAAGTACTTTATGGGCAGGACAAGGAATGGGTGCGGCTTTTAATGCAGGGGTAACTAAAATGGGTGCTGCTGCAGGCTCTACGTTTAGTACAATTAGCGAGGGTATAACAGGAATGTTTACTAAAAATGGAGCAACTACTGTTGAAGCAGGAGCTAACACTTTAAAAGACGAAGTTGTAAAAAACGCAGGGGCTGAAGTAGGAGCAACTGCTACAGATGTTGCAGCAAAAACTGCAGAGACTGTAAGTTCAACAACAGGTGTATCTCCTACAGATGTAACCGGACAAGCAACAGCTACTACTACAGATGGTAGTATTAGAGCTGCAGGAACAGAAACTGCAGGTGGAAGATTAGTTGAGGAAACAAGTCGAGTAGGTTCTCTAAAACAAACACCTACATCTTTATTAGAATCTACTAAACCTGTAGACTTTGCTACCGATTTATCTGCACCTATATCTCCTGATCTAGCATTAACTAATCCTAAACTGCCTCCTTTAGACCCTAAACAACCCGGATTTATGGAAAGAAACTTTCCGAGAGTTGCAGATATTTTAGAGGAGTCTAAAACTTTTACAGAAGCCTATGATAAAACATTAGGATATGCTCCTTTGCAAAATACTAACTTGCCAAAGTTTGTAAGGAATACTACGATTGGAGAAGGTATGACAGTTGCAAGTTTAATGGCAAGTCCTGCTGATCCTTATGTTCAAGGAAGTAGTAATACGGCAGGAGCATTAGATGCATTACAAGCTAATGATGAAAGACTATATGCACAAATGCCTATGGATCAATTTATGACTCAATCAAATATAACTAGTCCATCACCTACAACTGCAACAAGTTTAGTGAACAAATATAAACAAGCAGGTTATATTTATGACACAACCCTTTTAGCAAGTTAAGGAGAATATAAATGTCAATCAATAAAGATGAATTAATTAATGTAGAAGGCTTTGGAGGAAGGACACCTTTTGAAAGACCAGTTCCCGGACAGTCATTAACAAATGATCCTGATACTAAGTATCCTTGGGAACAACCTCCTAAGTTTACAAACGTATCTTCTGCAACTATGGAAATTGTAGCTGATTCATATGAAAAAGAAACATATGAGATGATTGCTTTAACATTAGCAGATGGGATGCCTGTAGGTAGTTTAGCTTCTATAATTTTACAAACAGGCTTTCAAGAAGGTAAGTGGAATCCAGATTTAATGATGTTACTTATAGAACCTACTATGTACATTTTGTCTTCTATTGCTGAGCAATGTGGTATTGATTATCTTTTGTATGAGGGTGATTCGTATGAATCGTATGATGAAGATGAAGAAGAAAATAACAATAAATCTTTAGAAGATATAAAAAATATAAATTCTCAAATGGGGCAACATTTAAAGTTTAAAGATTTAAAACCCTCTCAAATTACTAAACAATCTGTACCAGAAGAAGCATTAGAAATGGTTGAGAACTTTGAACCCCCACAAGAACTGGTTAGTCTTTTGGAGAAACGTAAAGAAGAAAATAATAATAGTTTATTAGAGAGAACATAAAATGGTAGATAAAATAGACCCAACAAATCTTTCATCTGTAGAATATGGAAGTCAGTTGTTACAGTTAAAACAACGAAGCGATGCTGAATATCAAGAAAGAGTTGCGAAGGATCAAAAAATTGAGAATTGGCTTACTGGTATTTCTACTGTTGATAAGATAATGAAAGACAGAGCAACTAGAAATTTAAATGAACGCAACAATACGTATGAAAAATTGTATATACAAGAGACAGCAGATTACAATAGACTTCAAAAAGAATATGATAGTCAAGCAGGTTTTAGAAATGCTATTAAAGATGGTAATGGGGCTATGTCTCATGCAAGAATACTAGCTTCTGCAGATTTAGCTACATTACCAAAATATCAAAATGTAGATTTTAATACAATAAACGCGAATGATCCGTTTGCTATAGAGTACACGAATCATTTAGATCGAATAGCTAAACAAAAATTTGATGCTTATAACAAAAATAGAGTAAGTTTACCTGCCCCTACCCTAGAAGAATATGTTTCGCCATTACGAGATATGCAGAAAAAAGAAGTTCCTGCAGGAGTACTTAATTTTATAGCAGAAAAAGTTGGATGGCGTGATCCAATGGAGCTTGTAGATATAGAAGAAACTAAAACTAAATATTCTCCTGACTTATTAGAATCTAGAAGAGGTACAGGTAGAAAAGGGGTTAGTGCAAAAGTAGCTACAGACCTTGATTTATTTAATCCATTTAGAGGACAGCTTAGAAAAGAAGTTACTAAGCTTCGTTTCGATGATAGAAGTGGGAAAGTTTATCAAGTAACAACAGATGTAGATGGTAATGAAAAACTTGATCCGTTTGCTAAAGATATGGATACAATGTTAAAGGAAATGAAGCCTTCTATGCACTATCGTTTAAGACCTAAAAGCAAAGAAGAAATTAATGCAGATTGGACTGATTGGAAAATTAGTAATTATCCAGAAGAACGTACTTTAAATGATAATCAATTACTTATGAGACTAAGAGATTCTGATAAACCTAGTGATATAAGATTATACACAGAAGTTACACGATCAAAGGTTGTTCCTTTACCAACGTCAGACTTAAAGTCACAAGATATGGCTGTAATTATTAAAAGTCAATTAAATAAATTACCTGAAGAATTTAAAGACAAGGTTACAAATTTAGCAGGTACTGAACTAGTCTACTTTGGTGATGAAGTTATAAGAAATGCAAATCACATAATTCAATATGGTGCAATTAAAGATAATAATTTAGACACAAATCTTGAATCAGTAGCCATACAGTATGCTATAGAGAACCAACTTAAAGGAGTAACTAAAGCTACTGAAAATATTTTGCTAGACGGATTTGAGCGTAACGAATATGTTTTTGATCCACAAAAATATGATTCAAAAAAATATACACCTGATGTTGTTAATGTAGCAGATGATATGTCAGCAGAGCAATTTAGAAGAGAACTAAATGAAAAATTTGAAGCGTGGGTAGGCTTAACTGATGAAGGCAGAGCAGCAAACGCTAAACTGTTTGAAAATACATATGGAGAACCTTTAGGTGGAGATTTTCCATTAACTTTTGATGAGCCTATAGTAGATAAAGAAGTAAGAGATAGATATAGTTCTTTTCAAATTGAAAGGGGAGTTCCGCAATTAGACGAAAGAGAAGAATTAATGTTAAAAAGGTCTGAAGAAGAAACAGAAAACGAAGAAACTATGTTAGATACTTTATTTACTACTTCTAGAAATGTTTTAAAAAATAGTGTACCTAAACCTAGATTTAAATATACTATGAGTGCAACTGATTATGAGCAGTATGAAAATCTATTAGAAGAGTCACAAAAAATATCAAAAGATTTTGAAAATAAATTTGGCTTTTCATTAGGTCAGTTTATAAAAAAAACTGAACGAGATAAAGTGTATGGATCATTAAATAAATTATTAGCAGATAATCCAACACTTATAACTGATATGAAGAAATTTTTTGAAGCAAACAATTTATAATGAGTAATGATATACAAAATCTTTTTGATCAATTAAAGTCCGAAGAAGACAAAGATAAAAAAGAAAATTTAACAAACACAAACAACATAGACAATCTGTTTAAGTCATTAGAGCAGCCTGCTATGACTTCTTCAACTATTGAACCTTTTACTCCTAGTTCTTTTACACCTTCTGTAAATCTCGAAGAAATAGATACTACTAGAAAAATGGCATATGGTGTTGCTCAAGAGCCTGCTATACTAGGCAGCACTTATAGATTAGGTAAAGCAGCACTACAATCTACATTCTCAGAAGAAACTTTTGATCAGGCTTCTAAAAGAATAGAGAGGGAAAGACAAGAAGAAATATTTGATGATTTTCCAGAGTTTAGAGGATTATCAGAACAAAGAGAAGATGCTGCAATATTATCAGGAAGAGTTGGTCTTGCTTTAGTAGACCCTATAACATTTTTAGTTCCTTGGACTAAAATTGCTAAGTCTGGAAAAATTGCTGTTGCTGCTACAGGAGCAGGAGTAACTACTGCAGATGTGGCATTACGAGAAAAAACTTTATATGGTGACATTGATCCTACAACTTTAGCTATTGCCGGAACAATAGGTGGTGGTTCTAGTTTATTAGGAGATGTGGTAGCTAGAAAATTTGGTAGAGGAACTTTATCTGATAAAGAAATTGCAGACCTAGAAGATGTTACCCCTGCTGCACTATCACAACCTTATGTTCAAAAAAGTGTCATGGCTATCCAAGATGCTCCAAACAATGGACAAGCAGTAAATGATTTAAATAAAATTAGATATGCTTATTTAGATGCTATTAAACTTAAAAGAAGTATGAGAGGGGGAGAATACAAAAGTTTAGAGAGTAAAAAGAAAAGCGTAGAAAAAAGTATTGTAGGTAAAGAAAAACAATATAAAAAAGAATTAGAAGAGTTAAGAGCAAAACCTGCTGTTTTACGTGACGATCAGAAAATGAAACTTGTCAGTAAAGAACAATTAGATAAACTTAGACAAGCTCCTTCTCGTAAAGTTAGTACTACTTATACTCCTTTATCTAAAATTAGAGAAGCTGTTGTTGCTAAAGAACGTGGTATGGTTAAGAAACAAATTAATCAATCAGAAGTTTTAAATAAAGAACTAAACAAACTTTATGATATTGATAAAGTATTAAAACAACCTTTAGAAGAATTAGATTCATTATATGCCAGAGTAGGTGTTAAAAGTCACGATGAATTAAAACAAGCTGCAAAAGAGGCTAAGAAAGCTATTAGTTCTAAATACAATGAATTGCATGAACAGGCTAATAACATGGCTAATGTTGGAATGTCTCCTTTATATGAATTAGATAAAAAAGGAAACCTTACAGCAAACTTAACACGAAGTATTATGTCAGAGATAACTAGACCCCTTTTTGGTGGTGGTGTAGGTTTTGGCTTAGGAGCAGCTTTTGGTGATGAAGATGATAGTAGTTTAATGTGGGGTTTAACTCTTGGTGGTATAACTGTAGGTGCTCTTCAAAAACGTATACAAGAAAGTACTTTTTCTTTTAGTAACAAGTCTGCTGCTAATGATGTTCTTGATCAACAATTAAGAAGAAACATACGTACAGTACTTAAGATTAGTACTGCAGGATCAACTGCTGCAAGAATGAGTGCATATGGTGGTCCTTTAGATACGGCTAGTAAATTGTTATTTAAACAACAAGGAGCAACTTTAAAAGGTAAGTCATCTTTATCTGTAGAAGAAAGAGAGATGTTAGCTGTACAAGAATATAGTAGAGTTATAAATGAAGAAGTTCTCCCTTTTCTTGATGATGATCTTGCTATGGCAGCAGGCAAATTACAGAATAAATTTATTACAGAAGAAGATGTATTTGCGAAATTTACAGAAGATAAAGCAAGAAAAGTTCTTTTATATAGAGACAATATTCAAAAATTTACGGATCAAATTGCAAATTCAGTTGATGATGTTGGTATAGCTTGGAATAGACTTGATGAAAATGAAATTTATGGGCTTACTCAAATGTGGGATTGGAAAGCAATTCATAAATCACCTAATGAATTTCGTGAAAAATTATATACAGCAATAGCTCAACAACAAAGTTTACATCCGCTAAGAGATTCTAGACGTATTGAAAAAATAGCTGATGAGTTTACAGCATCTCTCGCAGGACTACAAACTAAAACAGTTTTTGATAAAAAAAATAATGTTATTATTCCTTTAACTAAAAACTTTGAAAAGAAAAGAATATTGACAGATCAAAAATCTAGATTGCTTATGCAAGATTTTTTAATTAATGATCCTCGTTTAACTTTACAAACATTAGTAAATAACACAACAAAGAGTGTAGAGTTTGCTAGAACCTTTGGTCCGAAAGGAGAACTTTTAAGTAATATTAGGCAACAAGTTCATAACAAATATAAAAAAGTAGACTCCAAAGGAATAAGAGGTAAGAAATTAAAAGATAAAGAACTGAAACAATTAAACGACACGATAGATGGATACTTTGGTTTGTATAGGGCAGAGGAAAGATGGAGCGAAACTGGTCAAACAACAATGGCACTTTTAACAGGGTTAGCAAATAGTACTATGCTAACTCGTGTGGCTTTGCCTAGTTTAGGAGACTTAATACAACCTTTACAAAATAGCGGATTCATGCCTGTTATAAAAGCATATGGTAAACAATTTAGAGAGGGTAAAACTTTTGCTGATCAGGGATTAGGTATTAAATATAGCTCTCAAATTGAAAATGAACTAAGAGCTTTACAATTTGGAGTAGACCCTAATAATGTTTGGCAAAAAGGAATATCGGACCTGAACAGAAAATTCTTTCAAATTGTACAGTTAGAAAGAATCACTAACTACGCAAGGGCTAAAGCATATGATGCAGGAGTTTATCGTGCCTTTGCTATATCTAATAAGAAAAAAGTTAAAGGATCATTAAAAACAGAAGCTGATGTTTTAGGTCTAGGAGAAAATGAGTTAAAAGTTTTACGTCAATTTAAAACTGCAGAAGAAGCTTATGAAGATGCAGTAGGTAAAAAAATATTACATATTGCAGGTTTTAAATCTGCTGAAAGAGATGCAATTATACCAACTGTAGGTAACAGATTACTTTTTGCACAATCTAATAATCCTGCAGTAAGAGCATTAGGACAATTCTTATCGTGGGCACAAGCTAAAACTACACAGACAAATTCATTACTTAAACGTATTGAAGATGGGGATGGTAAACAAGCTGTTAGAATGTTAGCTGCTTTATCTTTATATGGAGGAGTCAGAGAACTACAAATTGCGTTAAGTCCTTCATCGTATTATGAGGATGAAGCAAATGTGCCTGAAAGATTTTCTAAAAAATGGATTGCACAAGCAGTTACGCTATCTGGTAATGTACCCTTTCAAGTAGATAAGATAGCTAATGCTGTTGCAGGTCCGGGAGCTGTTTCTCCTGTATCACAAATGGTTCCAGTTTTGTCATTGATGGATGATTTAGTTAGAAGTCCTTTGAAGGTTGGTAAAAATATTTCGGCTGATGATTATGTTGGTGCTGCTTCAAATGTCTTAGACGTTACTCCTTTTGGAAAAGATTTTAGACAAATTGCAAATAAGGCAGGTATTAGTGACGTTGTTTTTGGAAGAGAAGTTAAAGATGAACCAAATGTAGATAAAGGCTCTAGTATAGATAGAATGTTTAAAAGTACAGGCGGTGCAATAGGCGATGAGTATAAAGTTGATGATGTTCCTTATGTAAAAGAAGACTCCAAAGAAAGAATTAATCCTTTTACTGGTGAGCCTTACACAGCTATTTATAAAAAAGATAGAGTTGCTTTAGGAATAGGCGGTCCATTATCTAAAATAATAAAAAATGCTTACGATGATTTAGGTATTGATGAAAAATTTATAACAAAATGGAGAGCCGACAAAGATATTGAAGTTAAAATAAAAGAAGAACAAGCAGGTTTGCCTCAAAGAGTTGAGCGTAATAACGAAGTCGTTGTTGCTGCCAATAAACTAAAAGAAGGTAATATAAAACAAGATGAATATATTGGAGTTGTTAGAGAACAGATGCCTATAAAGCTTGCAAAAGAAGTTCCTCCTATGCCTACAAATGTTGAAATAGCTGCAGCTTTAAAATCAGATCAAGTAGAAAAAGGTATCTTAAATGTTAATACTAAACTAAAACAAAATGAATTAGTCGGTTTACGTTTAGATATACCTGCTTACAATAGCTATGATACTTGGGTAGTTTCTATACATGACGGAACAAAAACATCAGGTAAAGCTAAAGCATATGCTCAAACTGGGTGGATAAAAGATGTTGAGTTTAAAAGTAACCCCTTAGCTGCTTTTAATATTGCTACTAGTAAACCTAAAACTACTATAGGAAGAATGTTTGGAAAGTGGAAAAAACACGACCCTGAATTTTTAAATAAAAAAGCACGAGAACTTTTAAATGATCCTGAGTGGACACAGGTTGGTTTTAACCCATACAGACACAGTTACTTTTATGAAAAAGCAACAGGTAATCCTGTAGTTTCTGCATCTGAAGTAATACAGATTGGTCCTTTAGTACTTGCCAAAAATATTAAAAAGACTAAGCCAACAGACAAACAATTTGAAGTAGATAGATTTTTTAAAAAAGGTGAAGGTAAGAAATTTAACTTTAATGATGGTGGTTTAGCTACCGATGAAATTGAAGAGCATTTAATTTACAAAATGTTAGGATCATGAAATATAACCACTTCCTAGAACACTTAGAACACAGAGAAGGTAACGAAGAATGCGTATACCTTGATACACTAGGCAAACCTACCTGTGGTGTTGGACATCTTTTGACTGAAAGAGAACGTAAATTCTATCAAGTAGGGGATGAGGTTTCAGAAGAACAAAGAAATGCGTGGTTAGAACAAGATGCTGCAATGGCATGGGAAGCTGCTGCTCAACAGATGCAAGACTTACGTATAGAAGATACAGACTTTATAGTTGCACTAGGCTCAGTAAACTTTCAACTAGGCACTAGATGGATGAATAAATTTCCGTCAGCCTATAGAGCCTTGGCTAGTAAAGACTATGCTGAAGCAATACGTCAAGTCTCGACAGGTTCAGGCAAGGACGGACAATCAAAATGGAAAGAACAAACACCGGTTAGAGTAGAAGATTTTGTTCTAGCTATTGACAAACTAACATAACAACCCTATAATGATATTATATTTAGAAGATCAATTGGAAGGATGCTACAGACAGTACTGCATGCACCAAGTAAAACAAGATATGCCTTTCATGAGCCTAGACGATTTTAGAAACATGTTTGAGGATTTAATGGAAGTAATATATAAGGACGAAGAAGTATGAAAGATATGTTAAAGGGTTTAATAGGAGCAGTTGCACCTACAATAGGTACTGCACTAGGCGGTCCTATGGGTGGTATGGCTGCGAATATGATAGCAGATGTACTTGGAGTACCCAATACACCTAAAGCTATTGAGAAAGCGATACAAGAAGCTACACCTGAACAGATGCTTGAGCTTAAAAAAGCTGAACAAGACTTTGAACTTCAGATGAAAGAGCTTGATGTAGATGTATTTAAGCTTGAGACAGCAGACATACAAGATGCTAGAGGAAAGTTTAGTAAAGACTGGACCGCACGTATAATGGGTGTGGCTGTAGTGGGTGGCTTTATGGGTTACATATTCTTAGTAACTTTACAGCCTCCGGAACAAAACTCTGAGGCTCTTATAAACTTAGTGCTCGGTTACTTGGGAGGCTTGGCTAGTGCAGTTATTAGCTTTTACTTTGGAGCATCACATAAACAAGACTAATGAAACAGAAAATAAAAGACGTGGCAGACGGAAGATGGAATTGGTACGGACTCGCAAAC
>Ga0209337_1003036_pt1 | contig 11863 bp, 18 predicted proteins | sample LinPmetageLP53_FD_184044 | JGI IMG/M metagenome (GOLD analysis project Ga0209337, IMG submission 184044) | Marine viral communities from the Pacific Ocean - LP-53 (SPAdes) (version 2) | ecosystem: Environmental > Aquatic > Marine > Oceanic | place: Pacific Ocean | collected 2010-02-08 | reverse complement strand
TCGGAAGCTTACAGAAATAATGCTAATCAAGAGCTTAATGCTATGAATATAGGAGCTGGCGCGTCTGAGTTTCAATCTGATTTAGCTTTCAAGACTGGCGACGCTAACGCAAGAGATATTATGGGCGCTTACGGAAACTTGTCTGATATTACTTTAGCCACAAACCCCGGATCGTTATACGCTGATTCCGCTAGATACAAGTCTGACCAAATTGTTGACGCTAGAGGTGCTCAAGCAGATGCTTCTCTTGCTGGTAATTTGGGAGCCGCTAGCAATAGAAATAACTTGCAAAACTCAGCAATTGAAGCTGGATCAACGTTTGCAGCAGGTGCTCTGGATAGCTTCTTAGATAGGAAGAAAAACACTGGGGTTGATGGGTCAGCAGCAGACGCAAAGGCAACAACCGCCTCAACGTTTGGTAGTAGAGCATCACAAGACGCGCCGTGGAAGACAACACCTTCTGGCGGTCTTTTTGATGAAAACAAATATAGAAATATGGCGTAATAACCCCTGTGAATAAATACTACGTATTTGGTAAATAATAATGAAAACTGGTAAATAATAATGGCAAGCTTTAGACTATCTGAAAATTTATTAAAAAGTTTATCCGAAGGCGCTGGCTATGATGCTGGTGGCGCTGCAACACGTGGCTTGGCTAATTACCAAGAGCAAAAAAAGCAGCGTATTACGGATAATCAAAATCAGCAGACTCTGGACTTACAGAAATTGCAAGCTTCCAACGTTATGGAAAGATTTAAGATTGAGCAAAAACAAAAAAAACAAGAATTTGATGCTACCTTAGACTATCGGGCTAGCGTTTTGGGAGAGGAAGAGCGGGCAAACAGGGCAGAAGAGTTGTTTAACAAGAACAAATACGTTCCACCCACAACTTATGTGGATAATGGCATTACATATAACGCAAAAACCAATCTTCCATTGAATCCAGACTCGCTAATTGCTTCAGAATATGAACGACACGTGTCTGTTGTTGCAGAAGGAATGGAGTCAGCTAGAGCAATTCCCAAAACTCACCTAATCTTAAATCTATTAAAAGAAGTTCCTACGGGATCAGTAGATGGAGCTGTTTTAAAGATTAAAAAAATGTTTGGTGTTGAAAATGCCGACGAAGGTCAGTTAGTAAATTTACTGATGACAAACGTATTACCACAACTGAAGAAAATATTTGGAGCACAATTTACTGAGAATGAAGGTAAATTGCTTTTAGGAATTGAACCGGGGTTAGGAAATTCAAGCGAGGCTAACGTAGCAATACTAGAGGGCAGATTAAAAATGATGGAAGATAGCGTTGGATATGCTAGGCAAAGTTCGGGAATGATTAAAGATAGATCAGCTAATGCGCAAATGGCTCAACTAATGGGTGAATATGATCCAATACTAATACAGGCACTAAAAGACGAGCAAGCAAAGCCGCCTGTAGTAGATGAAACGCCACCTGTAGTAGTTGATAATAATTCAGATCTAAATGATACTGAAGCGGATTTAATAGAGGTTATGACAACGCTTCAACAGAAAAATGTTCCACCTAGAGAACTAAGTAGTTTTAAACAGATGCAAGCTCGCAGGACTCCAGATGTATACATTGAAGGCGGAGGCATATAATGCTTACTGAGCAGCAGATAATAAGAGCTGAGCAGTTAATAGATAGCAATGCAGACTCTATTGATCCTGAAATTATATCAAAAATGGAGGGGTATGCGAAAGTTGTTGCCCGGTCTAGATCTGAATTAGCCGCTCAGCAAGAGGCTAAACCTAAAAATAGCGGTCGGTACGGTTCCGATTTAGCCCAAGCAGTAGGTCAGGGTGTTTCATTTGGCTTTGCTGATGAACTTCAAGGCGCTGGCGCTGCTATTGGATCGTTATTCGATTCAAGTCAGACAATGAGCGAAGCTTATACCGAGACACGCGACAAGGTGCGAGACACAAACGAAGCTTTTAGACAATCAAACCCTAAAGCAGCTTTTGCTGCTGAAATGATTGGAGGAATAGGGTCTGGCATTGGTGCTGCCGGGCTTAAGCTGGCTAAGGTAGGCGCTCAAAAAGCAGCCTCAGCAGGATCTACCGCACTCAAAGCCTCAAAAATAGGAGCTGTAGAAGGAGCGGTGTACGGCGCTGGCTCTAGCGAAAGTGATAATTTAGGTGGTTTAGCTATAGATACTGCCGTAGGCGGTACTCTGGGCGGAGCATTTGGCGCGGTCATTGGCGGGGTTTCTGGAAGACTATCCCAAGGCAGGGCCACTAGATCAGATAAAAAAGTTGCCAAACTGGTAAAAGATGTAACGCCCAAAATTGATAGTATTAAGAAAGAAGCCTCATCGTTTTACGATTCTCTATATCGATCTGACGCAGCATTAACAGAGGGCGCATACAAAACAATGGTTAGCGAGCTAGAACGAAAGCTAAAAATAAAAGGATTTGCCGAAGATTTACACGGGGAAGTTGCAAACACTTTGAAAATCATGAAATCTAGACTCGCTACTAACGAATTTAAATTTTCAAACATTGAAACTTTACGTAGATCGTTTAGCGGAATTAGCGGAAGAGTCGGCGGGTCTAGTGACGTTCAGAATATGGCTGGATTTGCAGCTAAGCATATAGATGATTTTATCGGCAATGTGAAAGCTAAAAGTATTGTGGGTTCTACAGATGAATTTGGCGGCTCTGCTGGTGTAGCAAAAGGATTAAAAGAAGCAAGGGACAAGTGGAGGTTATCAACAAAGGCTAAATTAATTAATGATGTATTTTTCAAAGCTCAAGGTGAAACAGTAACAACAAATGGTATAGCTGCTGGCATGACCGCACTACACAAAAGTTTAACATCTAAAAATCTAGGTAAATTTACCAAAGCAGAAGAGGCTTTAATACTTAAGGCGAGTAAGGGTGGTATCGAAGAATCCAAAGGAGTTGTTAGCAAGGTGTTTGGAAGTATTGGATCAGCTCAAATACCAGTTCTTAGCCCCGCTTTCAAATGGGCTAGTGATTTAGAAAAAAGAAATTTAACGTTAGCTGCGGCAACTAAATTAAAAAACTCTGTGCTTTTGGGTAAGAACCCAGAAAATGTTGTTAGGAAGTATATAAAAGATACAGCTAAAGCAAACAGAAGCCCAGAAGCGTTAGCGGAAGCAATTAAAAACGTTTCACTAGATGAGTTAATTAAAATGAAGACCAAGTTCAAAGAAGATACCATTCAGAAAGCTATCGATATAGCAATACGGTCTGCGGCTTCAGGAGCCGCCATAGGCCAGCAAGCTCAACAAACACTATCAGGACGATAATAATGGCCTCAACAGTAAAGGAAGGAATACTTGAAGGAATATGGCAGAAATCTGGGCACCTGCTAGTCCTAGCAGTTTCCGCTATTGTATGTGGATACGCTATATTAATAGTTGGTTCTATTAAAACAGATATATTAATAGAAGCAGCCAATGCCAGTGATGCAACTATACGGGCAGTGGTTGACACACATAGCGAAAACACATACGCCCAGACTGAAATGATTCGCATAGACCTTTCTAAGCTAAGAGTGCAACAAAATAATAGAGTTCAAGAAGTAAATTCTGCTAACAAAAATCTTCAAGATAAAATTGAGGCCAACCGACTAGAGGCAAAACAAGACACTATCCGTCTGGAAAGTAAATTAACAGAGTTACAGAGTGTGCTTATCGATGAAATTAGAAAATATTAAGGAGGCAGTTATTATTGTTTTTATTATTACGCTCCTTATTATTACTTGTGTGCTTGACCGTTATATCATTAATTATAATACCACTTTTACTGAACGAGGCAATAAACTATATGAAAAGTAAGCTAAACAAAATAATTGAAGAATATGCCGACATAGCAAACGGCTACGTAGAGGGGTCGATAGACTTAATAAAGCGAGGATTTCCTATAGCATTAGGGTCTGTACTAGCTATCTGGTTGTTAATGCCTGAATACGATTTACAGGTGCTATTACGTTTAGTTACTACATTCAACGTATTGTTGCTTATGGTCTGGGCGGCTGGTAGAGTATTTTGGACTACTCGATCTAAAGATTTAACGTCACTAGAACAAATACATCGTGATTATATGTACGCAGGTCTTATAGCCGCATGTGCTATCGCCTCTGCTACTGCCTCGCTTTAGTCTTTCTGCTCGGCTGCGCTGAAGCTAGTGAGCCTGAGTGGGATGGACGAGCGATATTTAAACGAGACTTAATTAAACGTTACGGGCACTCAAGATACCTCAATGCCTTTGCTGCTCAGATTAAAGCTGAAAGCAATTGGAAGGCTGATGCGGTAAGCTGGGTTGGAGCCTATGGCTGCGGTCAGTTTATGCCAGCCACTCAAGGTGATAGCCAATACTGGGCTAGAGATTTAGGCGATATAGACTGGGGCGACTGCACGCAAAATGCACGAGCATCCATCAGATATATGAAAGCCATCCATAGAAGGATACCCGGAGATAAGGACAAAGCCTATAAAGAAGCCGTAAAGGATTACAACCGAGGAATGGGCTGGGGCGATAAGGAACGAAACACAGGAACCTGCCTCAGAAGTAAGCAAGCGTGTGAAGAGACTGCAAACTATGTCGAGAAGATATTTGGACGGTTTCAGGACTATTATTACTCACTTCGGTACGGAAACAGCACTATTTAACAAACTGGAGGCTTTGAGAGACTCTCTAAGCGTTTTAAATGAGGGTAGCAACCCAACTGCTAGGGGTCTAATTAGAGCACGTTACAGAGGTATACAATGTTTACAATAATTCTAATATCAATAGCATTACTTGCTATTTACTTAATTTTTAAAAAATAACTGAGGACATTATGAAATATATCACATTACTATTTGTTACATTATTAGCGGCTTGCGTAGTTGTTCCAAAACAAGAGCCAACTACTGTTACTCAACAGTTAGATTCTCAAGGAAACGTAATGAGTGAAATCCGCACAGAAAGTGCTGCAACTTCATCAGATCGAAACATTGAGTTGACCCGCAGAGAGTGTCTAGCTGGGCAGAGTGCAAACTTTGCAAGTTTAGACGATGATACGGCTCAAGTTGCTATTGCAGCCATCAACGCGCTAAATCCTAACGATCCATGCAGGGCTTCAACTAACTCTAACGATGTTATTATTGCGGCTAACGAAGAGCGAACCAAACAAACTAAAGTATTCTCTAGCGGTATACCAATCATAGGCGGCGCTTACGTTGCTGGTGAGGCTGTTCAAAATCGTGATGCAAATGTGGTTAATCAGCCAGCCCCTCTTATAGTTGAGCAGCCAGAGGTTAAGGTAATTACTACACCAGCTCCAGAGGTTGTTGTGGTAGAGCCATTTTTGGTCAATCCTGTAATCGTAAAGTAATGGCGTTAAAGCTTTACGGGTACATATTCTTCGGCATAGCCCTAGCTGGTGCCAGTCACTGGGTTAGGAGTGGCTGGGAAATGTGGCAAGAGAACAAATTGGACGAAATACGCATAGCAGAGCTTTTAGCTGATAAGGATAGAGAGTTAGCTCTCAAAGATTTACAGTTAACAATTTCTGAAGATTCTAATGCTACGTTAGTAGCTGAAAACAAATGGGCTAAACTTCATGTTGCTCAACGAGAAGAGCAAATATCAAAACTACGGGAGGGTTTTAGCAATGAAATTAATATATGTCTTGATACTTATATCGACCCTGTTTTTGCTCCTTAGTTGCGTAAAACCTTCCTACGTAGTTAAAACGCAAACAGAATATCCCTACATATCGGAGCAAGCAAAACACCCAAGACCAGTGCCTGAAGTTCCTACAGAACCATTGACCATAGGTAGTGCGTTAAGCAACGGAAGAGAGATGCGTGGTGATTTCTGTGTACTTTACTCGCAATATATTGAGCTTATGCGATCTGCTACTTTTGGTGAAGTAATGTTGGATCGAGCCGATAATGATAGGTGTCCAGAAAGTTACTTTCCATGAACACATATATGATGATAGCTACTATTATTTTATATGACGGATTTGTGGGCGCTCAATTAGTAGCAGAAGGTTTTAAGTCTTACGGGCAATGCTTGTCTGCTAGACAACCAGTATTTAATGCAATAGTCGAAGAAACTAAGCAGGAAGGAAGGCCACAACATGCCTTTATCATGTTCTCATGTGTTAAAGAATTTGATCCTAAAGAAGACCCAAACTGGAAAGACCAAGCAAATTTATAAATTTTGATTTACAAAGACCGATTACCGGAACAGCTAGCCCCTCACTAGCCCCGGTAGTCGGTTTTTTGCGTTTATAGTTAATGGTTTCTAATTATCTACTGTAAGTCATTGATAAATATAAAACTGAAAATAATTAAAAATAATTTGCATTTAACTCTTGCAAGTTATATTTCTATCCAGTAGTATCGGGGTCTGGTTAAACGAGAAAAGGTAAACGAGATGATAGTGACTATAGTAAAAAAGATATATGTTTGTGGTGCATGGAGGCCAGCCCTTATCAAGCCCGGTAGGAAGCTGCTTTCAGTTGTTCACCGGGTGGATAGCAAACCCGGGGTCCGAGTAACCAAGGTGCCATTAAGGTGTCTAGACAAAGTTGTGGAGCTGGCCCCATTCAAGGGCAAGCCATACCCAACCAATCGATTCGTTAAAGCCCTTACGGCTGAGGGTCGTAAGTATGGGGTGACGGCTGAGGCCAAAGCGATCTTGGGGGGTGTGTAATGGGGACATCAATTAAACAGGCGTGTTCTGATTCCGTAGCCATCCTTAATTTGAGAGGCTGGGCTTTTGGCTCACTTCAAGAGTTAAGGAAAGTGGTGGGTCACCACCCCGGCGCCGATGTTGATCCCGAGCTACACGCGAAGCTTAAGCAAGCCAAAGTATTATTGGCAGACATAACTGGGTGTAAGAAGTGACGGTAGCTAGAAAATCAGTAGCTCGTGTCCGGTGGGAATGTCCCACCTGTGGCGCGGGCGTTCTTGCTGCCACCAAGCCACGGCGGAACAATATTGCTAGGTACTGTCTGCCCTGCTCGGGGAAAGCTGGCGTACTAGTGGAAAGGTTATGCCCGACACTGGAGAGACAGCGGAAGCAGAAAGCTGACGCCAAGAAAGTCCGAGCTGAAAAGCGGCGGCTGACCCAAACCCCGAAACCAAAAACAACCAGTCGATCTTGGATGCGTGACGATAAGTACATCTATCCATCGGTGGATGGTTTGACTTTCAATGTTATGGAAGTTGCCGAGCGGATGTGTGCCAGTGGGCAATGGAGAAAGCTTTGGAATAAAGGCCGCATAGATATTATGAAAAGACTTTGGGCTCGGACCATAAAGCACCGGGGTGGTGAAGGTGAGTTTCGTGGACTGGATGGTATAAGGATTGCTAAAAGCAAAGTCAACCACTACACGACTGGCCAAGCCGCTGATTGGTATGGGGTCACGATGACTTTTGGTGAGAGCGCCAGTGCAGCGTCGATCCTTGAGACAACGCTTCATGAGCTAACCCATGTAATCCATGTTGCCCACGCCCCAACCATTAATGGGGTGCGAAGACCACATAACTTTGACTTCAATAAAATCATGCTCCGCATGGCTCGGCACTTCTGGGGGTACGACACCTCAGTGGTTGATGCTGGGTATTCAGATGGCAATGGGTATGCCCCCACACACCACCTAAAAAACTGGCTGAGAGAAAGGATAATTGCCAGAGATCCAAGGGTTATGGGCTGGATTGGTGAGTAGCGAATTGTAATTAATACTTGCAAGATATATTTCTATCCAGTAGTATCGGGGTCTGGTTAAACGAGAAAAGGTAAACGAGATATGACAGACTTTGATTGGAAAACGCTTGATGATCTTGATGACGCACCACTGCTTACAAACAAGGTCGAGCGTAAGCAGTTCCCATGTATGAAGTGTAGTGCCACTGGAAAATGGTCAAGCAGCTATGGCCGAGCAGTCACTGGTAAGTGTCACGCTTGCAATGGTCGAGGTCACTTCCTGACTTCTCCTGACTTCAGAGCCAAGGCTCGGAAAGGTGCAAAAGTTCGCAAGGTCAACAAGACTGAAGCAAACATTGCTGCATTCAAAGAGGAGCATCCTGAAGTCTGGAAGTTCCTAAACGCCAACATGAGCTGGAACAATTTTTTTCGTGATCTGGTTGACCGAACTATCAGCAAGACTGGCCAGTTGTCTAAGGGTCAGATGGACGCTGTGTTGAAGGCTGTCCAAGCTCACGATGAGCGGAACGAAGCCAAAAAGAAAGACACCATCGAGCTGGATCTCTCTGAGGTTTTGCGGTGTTTTGACAAGGCCATCGCTTCTGGCTTGAAGCGCCCGAAGATGAACTTCGAGAAGTTGATCATCTCTCTGGCTCCAGCCACTGGCAAGAATGCTGGCCACCTATACATCAAAGACACTGGGGAAGTTTACTCTGGCAAGGTTGATCCAGATGGTCGCTTCTGGCCTTCATACAACTGTAGCGAAGAGGTCAAGGATTCTCTAAAGGAGATCTCTGGAGATCCTATCGAGGCTGCTAAGGCTTATGGCCGAAGAACTGGTAATTGCTGCATGTGTCATAAGAAGCTAACCGACCCAAACTCAGTAGCTCAGGCCATGGGCGCAATATGTGCCAGCAGGTTTTTTGGAATCTAATATCTATCTTGAAATTAATTTTGGCGATACATCACATAACGGTAAAACTCGTGCTACATTGCTGGTAAGAAATTGATAAATTTGATAACCATTTAACAAAAAGGTTTTACAGAATGTGTAATTTAACAGAAGACGACGAAAGAAATTCTCAAGTATACGCAGAAACGTCAAGCTTTCTCAATGACCAACCGATAAACTTTTTAAACGAACTTGAAGAAGGTATGAAATACGAACTAGTAAATGCTCTTCTAGATTCAAAGGCCGATATTTTTGATGTTAAAAATGAGATAATGGTTATGTTCAAAGATTGGCAAGACTGTAGAAACAGACCTATTGAAAATTATAATGACGATTTAGATATTTAATTTGCATGTAGTTATATAATCTTATCTTATCTTATCTTATCTTATCTTGCATGACGGCATCATGACTTTGAGGATAAGTGGTTGAAAACATTAACTTTAAAAATGAGGATGAATTATGGATTGGTTTAAACATAAAACTAACGCAAATCGCGACACAAAACTAAGGAAACTTAGACTTAAATATGGGATGGCCGGCTACGGGCTCTATTGGTATTTGATAGAGCATATAGCAGAGCCTGTGGATGCGTCACACTTCACATTTCAACTGGAAGATGATTCTGAATTAGTTTCCGGTGATGTTGGGATTAGTCGCGAACTAGTGGAGGAGATGATGGCCTATATGGTTCAGTTAAAACTGTTTGAAGAGTCGGAGGGTATTATTACCTGTATGAAATTGGCTCGCATGATCGCTGCGTCTGGTACTAGTAACCCTAAAATGCGCACGCTTATAAAGAACATTAACAGCGGAGTGGCTGATAAGACTGCTGTTACACCTAAGAAGGCTAGGGCCAGATTCGTCAAGCCTACTGTTGACGAGGTAAACGCCTATATTATAGATGCTAAATTATCTATTAATGCAAATGCTTTTGTAGACTATTACGAGTCTAAGGGTTGGGTGATAGGTTCGGCTTCAATGAAAGACTGGAGAGCAACGGCCCGCAACTGGCATCGACGCGAAAATCCTACGAAAGCTAAAGAAGACTACAGCGATTACGTATAGCTAATGATCTACAATAATGAGGCAATTGATATTCGTAAGATTATCAAGGAAATGGCAGAGGCTGAGGCTCAGTCTATACATAGTGCCGATCATTGGCATGACGAGCTTCAAGAGTACATGCTTAATGGCAATGTGGTCACTGGTGATAAGTTGCCATGGAATAGCACGCACGGTTTATTTCAGCTAAAGACGGGTGAGGTAACAATTTGGTGCGGAAACAATGGCAGCTACAAATCGTTGGTGCTTAACCAGATAGGTCTTCACCTTGCAGCAACAACGCCTGTTAATTTCGCTTCACTTGAAATGCAGCCCGTAGTCAATCTGGCCCGCATGTGCAGAACTGCGGCTGGTAACAGTGATCCAGCACCTGATTATATTAACAAGTTCACCGAGTATGCCAAAAACCGTATATTCGTATATGATCAGGACTCTATCGTAGATAGTAAGCGGATTATAGCAATGTTGTACTTTGCGGCTAATAACTTGGGGTGTAAGCATCTGATATTAGACTCACTGATGATGGTTGGGCTGAAATTAGATGGCGATGGAGCATTTACAGAGCAAACTACCTTCATGAATCAGCTTGTTTTTCTTGCTAAACATTTGAATATCCATATACATTTAGTGGCTCACTTTCGCAAGAAGTCTTCAGACCGGGTTGGTAAGCATACGATAGGCTCGCGCTATGATATTCTAGGTGCTAGTCAGATTTCTAACTTGGCGGCAAATGTTGTGATTTGCCATAAGAATGAAGAGCGCGAAGCAGCCCGCAGTAAGATTAGAGCCGGACTAAGGTTGAGCGAGGATGAAGAGCAGGAAATGTCTGAAGGTCACGACTTAACGCTGGTGGTAGACAAACAACGCAACGATCCCTTCAACGGTAAATTTAGACTATGGCTCGATGAAGATTCCTTACAATTCACTGAAACCAAAGGCCAACGACAAGGGTATTTAAACTTATGATTTCCGAATACGAAATAAAGCTAGCAGTGCTGAAGCGTCAGGTGGACAATATGCTCACCGTTAATGAATTTCCGAGTGATACGGCTGCGGCGTTTATGAGAGGTGGTCAGTTTTACTTAGAATTACTATTAAACGAACTAGAGGGGGATAAAGATGAAGACTAATATTGAACTGAAAAAATATTTATTTGAGAAGTTAACACTACGCGAGAAAGAGTTTACTCGTGAAATGAGCAAGACTTTCAACGTGTCCCGCGTACTGCTGGGTCGATCCGATACAAATGAAATAATCATATGGAGTAAGGAAAATGGGTAAAGAGATGTCGAAATATCAGTCATACATACATACTTCGCGGTATGCTCGATGGTTGCCAGATGTAGGCCGAAGAGAAACTTGGACGGAAACCGTATCAAGGTATATCGAATTCTTTTCAAATCGTGGGCAAATAGACCAGCCTACATCTAAGGAGCTGCACGAGGCTATCGAGAGTATGCAGGTAATGCCGAGCATGAGAGCCTTAATGACGGCTGGCAAGGCGCTTGATCGTGATAACATGGCTGGTTTCAACTGCTCGTACGTGGCTATAGATCATCCACGAGCTTTTGATGAGATATTATATGTGTTGATGTGTGGAACTGGTGTTGGGTTTAGTGTTGAGCGACAGAGCATTGTTAAGCTTCCTGAAGTGTCTGAAGATTTCTTTTCTACTGATACAACAATATCGGTTCGTGATAGCAAGCTTGGATGGGCCATAGCCTTTAAAGAGCTGATACATATGCTTTATTCTGGTCAGGTGCCTAAGTGGGACTTGAGCAAACTCCGTCCTGCTGGCGCGCCTCTGAAGACCTTTGGTGGGCGATCAAGTGGCCCCGATCCGTTAGATGCTTTGTTCAGATTTGCGGTAGAAACGTTTAAAGGGTCCGCAGGTAGGAAGCTTACTTCGTTAGAGTGCCACGACTTAGTGTGCAAAATCGGTGAGGTAGTGGTTGTTGGTGGTGTTCGGCGATCAGCATTGATATCACTTAGCAATCTGTCTGATGATCGAATGCGTCAAGCTAAGTCTGGTCAATGGTGGGAGAATAATGGACAGAGGGCGCTAGCTAATAACTCCGCCGTTTATTCTGAACGTCCAGATTTTGAGGTTTTCTTGAATGAATGGCTGTCACTCTATAAGAGCAAAGCAGGTGA
>Ga0209337_1003035_pt1 | contig 11870 bp, 6 predicted proteins | sample LinPmetageLP53_FD_184044 | JGI IMG/M metagenome (GOLD analysis project Ga0209337, IMG submission 184044) | Marine viral communities from the Pacific Ocean - LP-53 (SPAdes) (version 2) | ecosystem: Environmental > Aquatic > Marine > Oceanic | place: Pacific Ocean | collected 2010-02-08 | reverse complement strand
AAGATCTATTGTTCCATCTCCATCTTGATAGGTTGCTGTAATGTTCGTTTCGGTGTTTGAGCTAAACATAGCTCCTACAATGTCTTGAACCGCTTCAGTAGATAATTGAGTATTTGTATTCGTATCGGTAGGTGTTGCCCATGTTCCATCCTTTCTTAGGAACGTGTCGTTATGCGTACTACTACCTGCAATAACAAGACCTGCCGCATAGGAATTACCAGACCCCATAGAGCTGTATGTGGTATTGGTGTCCGTATCAGGGGGAACAGTCCATTCGCCATCTCTTCGAAGGAAATATCCGCCATGCGTTGCATTACCCGCAGGGGTCAAACCCGCAGCGTATGAGTTACCACCACCCATAGTTGTGTAAGTAGTGTTTGTATCAGTAGATGCAATTGTAATATTATCTGCATCTGTATGAGTCAAAGTAACATTAGAACCAGCTACAAACTTAATGTCTTGAGTGCCTGAACCTGCACCACTTTCTGATAATCGTAATAATATATCATTAGAAGAATCTACAAAAGATGTAGCGTATTCATTTTGAGTGTTAGTATTTGCTGTCATGTCATTAACAACAAGATCTATTGTTCCATCAGTATCTTGATATGTTGCCGCAATTCTTGTTTCTGTATTGCTGCTAAACATAGCCCCTACAATGTCTTGAACAGCTTCTGTTGAAAGTTGAGTATTAGTGTTGGTATCTGTTGATGCTATTGTTACAGCACCCCCTGATTCTGTAATTGTTACATTACTACCTGCGGTAAAGGCCAAAGTTTCAGTAGAGCCTAATGTATTTCCACCTGCGGTAACTGTTCTAAAGGTGTTATCATTTGCTGTCATATCATCTACAACAAAATTAATCCTACCATTAGTATCGTCATAAGCAACACCAATTCTAGTTTCAGTACCTACAAGCATACCACCGACTATATCTTGAACTTGTTCCGTTGAAAGTTGAGTGTTAGTATCTGAAAGCGAAATTGTTCCCGAAGCATCAGGTAAAGTAATGGTTCTATCTGCACTAACTGTTCCAGCTTTCAAAGTAACTTCATTATTGTTAGCGGCAGAACCCTCGAATACCACACCATTTGATGTGCTAACAGTTTCAACATGACTTGTTGTTGTTGTTCCTGTAACTACAATTGAACCGGGGAATGTAGTTGTAGTGCTACCATCACCAATAGTAAGAGTATTACTTGTCATAGCATTATCAAGAGCTGTTCTAACATTTGCGGCATCGGTTACATCTGCTGAAGCTTCTATTCCGTCTAATTTTGATTTAAGAGTATTAGTAAAATTGTTTTGAGTTAAACCCCCATCACCTACTGAATATTCAGTATTAGTGTCAGTAGCGGCAATAGTTAGGTTTGCACCATTAGGTGTTAATGTTACATTAGAACCAGCTACGAACTTAATATCTTGAGTGCCGCTTGATGCACCACTCTTGGTTAATCTAAGTATTGTATCATTAGAAGAATCAACAAATGATGATGTGAATACATTTTGTGTATTCGTATCAGTATTGGTGTCGGTAGGGGTTGCCCATTCACCGTCTTTTCTCAAAAACGTACTACCATGAGTAGCAGAACCAGTAACGACTAATCCCGCCGCATAACTGTTACCTCCGCCCATCACAGCATATTCGGTATTTGCTGTCATATCATCAACAACAAAGTTAATTCTGCCGTTAGTGTCATCATAAGCCACGCCTATTCTTGTTTCTGTTCCTACTAACATACCACCTACAATATCTTGGACTTGTTCTGTTGAAAGTTGAGTGTTAGTATCGGTAAGTGATATTGTTCCGCTTGCATCGGGGAGAACTATTGTTCGGTCAGCAGTTGGGTCTGTTACGTCTAAGGTGGTTTCAAAATTGTTAGTAGTGTCTCCCTCAAAAATTAGGTTTGATACACCGCCATTGGTTCTTGCTAAATGATACCCATCATTATTTATTGTGATAACACCAATACTATTGTTACTGCTACCTGAAAATGAAAGACTTACACCACTACTTGCTGCTGCCCCTGTCTTAACTTTGAAATTGTTTGATGAGCCGCCAATTAATTGAATACTATTAGCAAGAGTAACATCACCTGCGGCAGAAGCAATTGTTACTGCGCCCCCACTTTCACTAATTGCTATGTTAGTTCCTGCTGTAAAGGCTAATGTTTCTGATGCCCCTAATGTATTTCCTCCTGCTGTAATAGTCCTAAATGTATTGTCGTTTGCTGTCATATCATCAACAACAACATTTATTTTGCCGTTAGTATCATCGTATGTTGCTGCTACTCTAGTTTCAGTATTGGAACTAAACATACCTCCTACAATATCTTGAACAGCCTCAGTAGATAATTGAGTATTAGTGTCAGTTGCATTGACGTTAGTTCCACTTATTGCTAAGTTACTATTAGCCGAAGCAAATACTATTGCACCTGCCGAATCATCCCAAATTAGAAGTCTATCGCCGTTAGGATCTGAAAGAGATTCTATTCCTAAATGACTTAGATTTACGGTTGCACTACCACTTGTAGCACCACCACTAAGACCTGTTCCTGCAACTACGGCAGTAATATCTCCTGCACCTGAACCAAAACCTTGTGCGGCTATATAATCAAAGACTACATCTCCGGTAACTAATCCCGCATTACCATTGGCAACAGAACCATTGCCCGCTAAAACGGCGGCAGTACCTAAACCTAAATTGCTTCGTGCTGTACCCGCATTGGCTAAGTCTGATAGGTTGCTTGTCTTTACTAATTTTTGACCTAATGAAGTCGCAGTTGTTGTAGCAAAGTTAGCATCATCCCCCAAAGCGGCGGCTAATTCATCTAGTGTGTTAAGTAAAGATGGCGCACCAGTTGTTATTGCTGTTATTGCAGAAGCGTTTGTCGCTACTTCTGCATCTACATAAGCCTTGATTGATTGTTGAGAAGCAGCAGCAGTAGCACTATTGGTAGCCATGTTATCTTCATCCAATAGAGATAACTGAGTATTGGTGTCTGTGGAAGCAATAGTTACAGACCCGTTCTGTTCGGTAATGGATACATTAGAGCCAGCATTAAAGGTCAAAGCCTCACTCGGAGTTAGACTATCATTACCTGCTACCGTAACTGTTCGCCATGTGTCGCTAGTCTGCGCCGCCCACGAAAGCGCACCCGATCCATTGGTTTGGAGAACATAGTTTGCCGTTCCATCGGCATTGGGCCATAATAAACCATCAAGAACTATCTTGCCTGTTCCGTGGGGCGTTATGGCGATATTATTATTCGATCCTTCAAAAATCTCTATTTTTCCACTATTCGTTCCCTTATTAGTGTCAATCAGTAAATTATTGTCGTGCGTAGTCGTAAGCCAACCGGGGAAGTTATTCGCGCCCGAAGTATGCCCAACAGCAATACCGCGTGGGCTGCCACTTGAACTGCCACCGAAAGCAAGGTGGATGTAGGGAGTGGTAGTTAATGCCCCGCCTGTATTGACGACAACGCCTTGATCAGAACCCGGCGCAACAACAAGATCTATTGTTCCGTCGCCGTCTTGATAAGTTGCGGTGATACTCGTTTCAGTATTACCTGTGAACATACCCCCTACAATGTCTTGCACGGCTTCGGTTGTAAGCGGTTGTGTATCTGCTGTCATGTCATCTACAACAAAGTTAATTCTGCCGTTAGTGTCATCATAAGCCACGCTTATTCTTGTTTCTGTACCAACTAACATACCACCTACAATATCTTGTACGGCTTCGGTTGTAAGCGGTTGTGTATCTGCTGTCATGTCATCTACAACAAAGTTAATGCGACCATTAGTATCATCATAAGCGACCCCTATTCTTGTTTCTGTTCCAACAAGCATACCACCTACAATATCTTGTACTTGCTCAGTAGATAATTGGGTATTGGTGTTGGTATCAGTAGATGCTATTGTTACAGCACCACCGGATTCGGTTATTGTTACATTACTTCCTGCTGTAAAAGCCAAAGTTTCAGTTGATCCTAATGTATTCCCACCCGCCGTAATTGTCCTAAACGTATTGTCGTTTGCTGTCATATCATCTACAACAAAATTAATCCTACCATTGGTATCGTCATAAGAAACACCAATCCTAGTCTCAGTACCTACTAACATTCCACCTACTATATCTTGAACTTGTTCTGTTGTAAGTTGTGTATTGGTGTTGGTGTCTGTTGCATTTACGTTAGTGCCACTAATTGCTAGATTATCATTAGGAGTAGCGAAAACGATAGCACCTGCGGAGTCATCCCAAATGAGTAATCTATCTGCGCCGGGATCAGATAATGATTGAATACCTAAATGACTTAGATTTACAGTTGCTGAACCACTTGTAGCCCCGCCCGATAATCCCGTTCCTGCAACTACTGCTGTTATGTCTCCCCCGCCTGTTCCAAAACCTTGTGCCTCTATGTAATCAAAGACTACATCTCCTGTAACTAATCCTGCATTACCATTAGCAACAGCACCACTACCTGCTAATGTCGAAGCCGTTCCTAATCCTAAGTTACTTCTAGCAGTACCTGCATTAGGCAAATCAGATAAATTGCTTGCTTTTACTAATTTTTCACCTAATGAAGTAGAAATAGTAGTTGCAAAACTAGCATCATCGCCTAAAGCCGCCGCTAATTCATTTAATGTGTTCAAAGTATTAGGGGCTGAATCAACCAATCCTGATACTTCAGCATCTACATATGCTTTGATTGATTGTTGGCTTGCTGCTGCCGTAGCACTATTTGATGAAAAGTTATCTTCATCGAGTAATGTCAATTGAGTGTTTGCCGTCATGTCATCTACTACGAAATTAATCCTGCCGTTTGTATCGTCATAGGTTACGCCGATTCTTGTTTCAGTACCAACCAACATACCGCCTACAATATCTTGAACTTGTTCAGTAGATAGTTGAGTGTTTGTATTTGTATCTGTTGAGGCTATTGTTACCGCACCACTACTTTCTGTTATAGTTACATTAGAACCCGCAGTAAAAGCAAGTGTTTCTGATGCGCCAAGCGTATTACCACCTGCTGTAATTGTTCTGAATGTATTATCATTTGCAGTCATATCATCTACTACAAAGTTAATTCTTCCATTAGTATCGTCATACGTTACACCGATTCTAGTCTCCGTACCTACTAACATAGCCCCTACAATGTCTTGTACCGCTTCGGTGCTTAATTGGGTGTTAGTATCAGTAGAAGAAAGTGTTAGTGTTCCTGCCGAATCATCGTAAGTAGCGGTAACATTTGTTCCGCCTACAATAAGACCATTGACAAAATCTTCAACCTGTTCTTGAGTTAATTGAGTGTTAGTATCAGCAGACGCAAAAGTAATTGTGTCGCTACCTGCCGTAGTAGTAATAGTTACATTTGAACCTGCGGCAAACGTAAGTGTATCAGTAGCGGCATCCGCAACTACGTTATCTTGCCCCGATACTGCTACGGTGCTGAAAGCATTCTGATTGTTTTCTCCACCCGCACCCGCCGCTATCCAAGTGAACCCGGTTGTTGCTTGATCGTAACTAAGTAAATAATTATCAGTAGGTGAATTGGTAACTTTGAGATTTGCTTCATCTACTACATTGTCTGCGATAACAGTAGCACCATCAGCAGTAGATGTTACTTCACCACTATGATTAGGATGAACATAATTATTTGCTGATGCAGTTATACCATCAAGTTTAGATTTGAGAGTATTAGTAAAATTGTTTTGAGTTAAACCCCCATCGCCAACCGAATATTCAGTATTAGTATCAGCAGATGCAATTGTTATGTTGTTAGCATCGGTATGAGTCAAAGTAACATTAGTTCCTGCTACAAACTTAATGTCCTGTGTTCCGCTACTTGCACCACTTTTAGTTAAACGTAATAAGATGTCATTAGTTGAATCAACAAACGATGAAGTAAACACATTTTGAGTATTGGTGTCTGATGTTAGTTGGCTCGTTAATGCAACAGTTCCTGTTGAGTCAGGCAAAGTAATTGTTCGGTCAGCACTTACTGTTGCCGCCTTGAGAGTTACTTCATTGTCATCTGCATTAGAACCCTCAAACACAACACCATTAGATGTTGAAACTGTTTCTACATGATTTGTAGTAGTTGTTCCTGTAACAACAATTGAACCGGGAAATGTAGTAGTCGTACTACCATCTCCAATTTGAAGTGCATTACTCCCTATTGCACCTCCTAATGAGGATTTTACGTTAGCAGTATCTGTTACATCGGCTGACGCTTCTACACCATCTAATTTTGATTTAAGAGCATCAGTAAAATTGTTTTGAGTGAGTCCACCATCGCCAACTGAATATTGAGTGTTGGTATCAGTAGCGTTTAGATTTGTGCCACTAATTGCTAGATTACTATTAGGAGTAGCCCATGCTACTGCACCTGCGGAGTCATCCCATATGAGGATTCTATCAGCATTAGGATCAGATAACGATTGTATGCCTAGATGAGATAAAGCAAACTCAGTACCGCTTAGTGCTAGTCCTGTACCTGCGGTGTAAGTAGTTCCTGATGCAACAAAATTTAGTTTACCGTTTGTATCATTATATGAAACAGTAATGTTAGTTTCTGTTCCACCATCAACCATGCTACCTACTATGTCTTGAACCGCCTCAGTAGATAGTTGAGTGTTGGTTGCCGCCAATGTAATTGTATCTGTTGAATGACTTACAGATATATTAGTTCCTGCTGCAATTTTTACTGTATCTGTTGTGCCGCTTGAATCGGTCAAAACAATATTAGCATCATCACTAGATACTGCGGTGCTAATGCTGTAAGTAGTATTTGTATCATTTGAAGAAGTATCTATTGAATCTTGAAGATTATCAAGGGTCATGTATTTCCATGCTGAACTTGATTCATCCCAAAGAAGTATTTTATCATCGGTAGCATCGGTGGATTCATTTAATTCAGAAAGATTTGCAGGATCTGCAAGAGATAGTGTATCTCCTGTTAGTACAATAGGGGCAGATGCTGCAAGATTGGTATTAGAACTAATATCTATACTAGATAATGTAGCAAGAGAACCCAAACCAAGATTACTTCTTGCAGTTCCTACATTAGCAAGATCAGATAAATTGCTTGCCTTTGCAAGTTTAGTTCCTATGCTTGTAGTAATAGTTGAAGAAAAAGATGCATCGTCATTTAATGCCGCAGCAAGTTCATTCAAAGTATTCAATGCACCGGGCGCAGAATCAACCAATGAAGTTACTTCAGAATCAACATATGCCTTGATAGATTGTTGGGATGCTGCATGAGTTGCAGAATCGGATGCCATGTTATCTTCATCTTTCAAATCTAAAGAAACACTAACTGTGCCGCTTGTTCCCCCCCCTGTAAGCCCACTTCCTGCTGTAACCCCTGTAATATCGCCCACCTGTGTTGTATAGCCGTAGGATTCAATTTTATCCGCAATAGCAGCCGATGTCATTATTGATGTATTGTTATCTGCAAAAGATTCACTACTCAATTGTATAGTATTAGCAGCAAATTCAGCAATGGTTAATCCTGATACATTCAATGTAACTGCACCTGATGCACCACCGCCGGATAAACCCGTTCCGGCAGTTATCGCAGTAATGTCTCCTGCAACTGCTGAAGTAATCCATGTAGTACCATTCCCAACTATTGTATGTCCATCAGTAGGGGTAAGGTTTGCTATTGCGGCCAAATCTCCATCATAGGTTTGAAACGTAGTAGAACCAACAACTGCCCCTGTTGCAGGATTAACAAACACATCGTCTGATGTTGCTAACGATGCAAAAGTAACAACCTCACATTGTAATGTATATCTAAATAGTTTCTTTGTTCTATCCGACAAATCAGTTCTTGTCTTGTATATCACTCTATCAAAATTAGTTCCATCTCCCTTACGGAATGCATAAAGTATTCTTCTTACCTCATCTCTTAATTCACTAAGTCTCTCTCTACTTTGTGCGGTTCTAACATCAATTGTAATATTGACGTGTTCGTTTACATAGTCATACAATAACTCAGGTTGTGCTTCATTATGTGCTGTTTCAAATATACGAATAATGTCGCCATCAAGCATTCTTACTCTTTTAGCATCTCCTTTATCTAAATCAGCAATATCTTCAATTGATGGCGCAGGTGGTTTAGACCAATTGGTTACTAGAATATTTCTAAGACCTATAATTGCATCAGCCATTTCCTTTCACCGCCTCAGATACCTTGTCATTGGCTACCCTTATATTTAGGTTCAATGGACTATCTTTTATGATTTTACCTACGATTATAGAAATTTCTTTATCAGTATAATCTAAGCCATCAATAGCAGCCATTTCTCTTTCTTTGATTTCTAAAATTTTTTGCTTAGATTCGACAGATGTAAGAAAAAAATCTAATGCTTGTTTATACTTTTTAAGAGCCGCTTGTTGCATCTCAAGATATTCAATTTCTGACACAATGATTAACCACCCATACCCGCTACTATGATGCCCTCTTGGTATGGGATTAACATACTTTTGACTTCTTCTGTTAATTTTTGTATTTTTGCATTCAAATCTATTCCCGCCGCACCTTCAGGAAACATAGCCGTGTAGTCATCGGTTAGCATAATATCAATAGCAACTAATTTAGTGCAAGCATCTTCTATTGCCTTATCTAAATATCTCTCACCATAAACGTATGAAAACTTTAGACTATGATTTTCAAAGAAAGGATATTGATTATTAAATAAAATAGCCCCTGTATCTTCCATAGACCACCAATCTTTTTGTCGCTGTTCTTCAGTAGCATCACAAGAAAATGTTGTTTGATGTATTTCTAAACCATTAGTAAGATTTGCTTGGAAAGATGAAGTCAAGTCATCCGCTATTGTTATGGAATTACCGTTTCTCGTGCATCTAGCAACACGCATGGTTGCACCTGTTCCATAATAATACAGGCCATTGCCTTGAACAAAGCCCGAAGCATCGGAAAGAACAAATGTGCTGCCGGTAGAGGTAACTGTTGATTTTGCAGTATTTGCTAATGAAAAGTTAAAACAACTACTATTTGTAACTGCGATTGTTGAAGAGTTTCCTTCATCTAAAGATCTTGTGCTACTAATCAATACTTTACCATCTCCTTCATCGCTGTTACCCGTTGCTAAAAATTCATGACTTACATTCAATGCTAAACCACCTTCGGTCATAGTGCCTATCTGTAAAGCGGCTTTAGATGATTGAGAATCTTGATTAATTAAATTGGCGATTTCTCCTGCTACTGTTTTTGGCCCGAAGTCTTTACTCCATGTGCTAGATGTTGTACCACTTGTCAAAGTTGCAACATGAGCAATATTAGGACATAAGAATATTTTATCAGTAGAATTAAATAAATGAGTATTCTCTACATTTAATTTTAATTTAGATGCTGCTAATTCTTTGTATTCATCTCCTTGCCAAACCCCCATTCTTATTACTCTTTGAATTGGTCGGTGGCTAAGATAGACAGCACCTACATAATCAGTATAGTATCTACGGCGATAAGGTTTGAATGTTGTAAAGTTTTGATACTCATCTACGATTAATCTTGGTCGCCATGCCATTCTGCAAACTCTATCAATGTAATCTTGTTTAATTTTTATTAATGTTTCAACTTGTGATTTACTAATTCCTCTTTGAGAACTATTCGATAAAACATTTGATGGTTGAACATATGCACTATTTGCAGTTGTATATGCTGTTCCTTGATCGGTTGCTTTTAGATTAATTACTCCCGATGCACCGCCCGATACAATTCCTGTTAATGTGTATGATTTACCTAATGCATCTGCATCATCATATACAGTAACTACATCTCCTGTTGCAAATCCCCATCTTCTATAATCTTCACCGGATATTGGTATTTTGATAACAGTAACACCGCCTTCTGAACCTGTGCTTGTATTTGCCGCTAGAGCAGTAGGTCTTGGTGCAGGTAATTGTAAAAATGCCTCTACCTTTGCTACTGTTGAATATACTAATTCATCAGGATAAAGGGGTTGGTCGGGTCTATGCCCCGGTGAAAATACTCTTGGCATTTGTCATCCCCCTTATCTCCCTAAGTTGTAATCCATGTCTGCATTGCATCCCGCACATCGAGGAGTCCAACAAAAATGTAGGAGGCTGCACTTGGCACATCTAGTTCCCGAACCTATGTTTTGAATATCAAACCTTTCTCTTTTTGATAGTTTGACTCTTACATCTGCCGATTGAGCAAGATTCCTAGAACTAAAAGGTGATTCTGATTCTGCTATTGCCCCATCATCTGAAACAATTTCTGCCATGCGTACCTTACGGCGGCGTTCTATTTCGTGTGCTTCTTCAAAGCAAATGTCGCCTAATTCTAATGAGGGCATTTACAAGCCCCCGATTAGGCTCGGCCACCTGTTACGGTGATGTATATGTCTTGCCCCGAAAGATTAGTCGCGTCTGCTACTGCATCTAAAGAAGCACCATCCGCCCCTGCTTCGTAAGCAAGGATTTTCTTTGCTGATCTATCGTATGCCCAAACATACCCTCCAATATCTGATTCAATGTGAACTGTTTCAATATTTGAGACATAAGCAGTAAGGTCTAGTAATTCACCTGCGGCTAACCATGAGGTGTCAGGTGTTACTTTCAAAGCAACAGTTAGTCTGTTGCCCGTTACATTTGTTCTTCCAAGTTGCGCTACTGTGAGTGCCATACAAACCAATCCTTATGTGCAATCCTATTTAACTACTATTTTTTTTATTACTCGTGGATTACAAGCACTCTTGCTGTCGTACCGTTTGTAAAAACACCATTTGTAGTTTCTAATTTGAATGTTACAGCACCGCATACGAGTCCACTCCAAGCAGCAGGTTCGTCAATTGTTTTCCCGCCGGTAGTAATACTAGCAGGTGCGCTTACAGTAAAATGAAGTCCACTTGTAGCCCCGCCATCTGCATTCATGTTACCACCTTCGGATGTTTGAAAATTATATGCGGCGGTTACAGCAGTTCTAACATCAAAGTTTGCAATCTCATCGCAATAAGTGTAATTCAAAGGTGTTCCTGCTGAATCTTTTAGATCCATCAATATATTGAATTTTCCGGTTGTTGCTGCATTTGCATTACAAGTAAGCCTACTAACATCAAGAACAACCCTGCCTACTTTACCATTCATTTGAATGGTTTCAGTAATCGTGTTTGTTCCGTCTGCTGTAAGAGTAACCATTTTTCGATTTACTCTAATCCTACTTGCATAACGGCCTACGCCATCATCAATATCAAAATCAGCCATCAGTTAGACCCCGCAACATATTCGCGGGCTAAATCAGTCATAGATGCTTTTGTTGAGGTATTAGCAGTTTTTATTCCGTTTGCTGAACACCATGCCATCATTTGCGCCCTTGTTAAAGAAGAAGAAAATCCTTCTGCTTCAAGTAAAGCCTCAACATCTAACATAGTTACTGCTTCAGGAGTAGTAATTACTTCTTCTACAACATCTTCTACAACAGGTGGTGTTTCTACGACAGGTGCTTCTACAACTTCAGGTTCTAATACTTCAAGCATTTTCTTCTGAGTCTTTGTAGTTTTAGCGTCTGCCCCTTCAACAACCCATGATTTAGAACCATTTGCTATCATAGGCATAATCTTAGTTGTGATAAAAGTTTCATCAATATCATCTCTTACCATGCCTCTTGAGAACCCAATAGTGAGTCCATTTATTCTGAACTCAGTATAGGGTCGTGCGCCTACATATCGTAGTGATAGTGCCATTAAAGCACACCTCAACGGTATAGGAAAGTTATTCTTATTTTATCTGCGTCAGCACCTGCGCCTGTGAACTTAATCAAAGTCGTAGTTGATACATTTCCTGCAACCGGGAAGTCATTCCCACCTGCTGTGGTTAC
>Ga0209337_1003034_pt1 | contig 11875 bp, 9 predicted proteins | sample LinPmetageLP53_FD_184044 | JGI IMG/M metagenome (GOLD analysis project Ga0209337, IMG submission 184044) | Marine viral communities from the Pacific Ocean - LP-53 (SPAdes) (version 2) | ecosystem: Environmental > Aquatic > Marine > Oceanic | place: Pacific Ocean | collected 2010-02-08 | reverse complement strand
CTGTCAAGTCTTTAAAACTATTAGGGTATACAGCAATGGTTGGTTTATTTAAAGCTGCCGGTAAATCTTTTAATTCTTTTGACTGTAAGTCTAATACAGAGGATTCTTTAATAACTATATTTGGAATACCACCCGTAGTTAATAATGAATCATAATTTAGTGCACAACTAGAAAGTAAAAGACCCAATAGGCAAAGTAATAATTGTTTCATTCCCTTCTGCATCTGTTATTTTTAAAGTTATATATTCCCCGTCTGATTCGTACTCAATAGTATTACCTTCTAGTTCTACTTGTCCTGAGTCAGAAGGATTTTCTCCAAATAAATTTTCTACTAACTGTCTTGAAAGTTGTGCATAGATACGTGACTCTAAGTTTCTAATAAATCTAGCAAGGGTTGTGTTCTTTGCTTCTCTTGCAAGCTCATCTTGGTAAGCTTCTATTTCTGCTTTGACTGCTTCTTTTCTATTAAACTCTTGATTTTCTATTGTAAGGTAATGCGAGCTTGTGTTGTTACCTGAAAAACTAGGATTCTTAAACTTGTGTACCATCTGATCTGCAGATAAAACACTAATAAAAAACATAAAGATTACTACAAAACGTAATGTGTTTTTAATTTTAATCTTTTCTCTGATCATCCCGATCTGCTTTAGCAATTTTATCTATATCTATAAGATTAGGAACACCGAGAATTGTTTTAATCATAGTATCCTGCCTTATAATCTCGTTGTCTAAAGAACGTATTCTATCTATTAATGCTACTAATATTCCATGCTGTGAGTCTAGTTTACTTCCTAACCTTTCTTCGATTGCTGTTATCTGCACTGCAAGTTTCTCGTCTAGTACATCTAGCTTTGTTTCCATACCGTCAATGATTCTATTGATAAGTTTCCATATAAAGAAACCTAAACCTAAAGCTGCTGCTATAGGAAAGCCTACTTCATTAATAAATGTAACTGCTTGTTCCATATTTTGAGATGCAACTTCCCTGTGAAGCTAACAATAGCGTTCTTTTAAAATCCTTCTTAAGTCTTAGTAGTCGTTAAAAAAAATAGTAGTATCCCGAAACTACTAAATATATCCAACCAACAATACATACAACGCAGACACTATCGGTCACTGCTTTCAGTTGATTTGCACTCCTTTTTAAGTTCGTTCCATCTAAGGAACTTTCTGGTTTCTAAATCCCAAAACAATCCTTTGTAACAATTATCTTGAGAGTCTTCTTCTTCGTTTGCTAGCCCGAACCAATTCCATCGTCCGTCTGCTATAACGTCTTTTATTTTCTGTTTCATTAATCTTGTTTATTTGATGCTCCAAAATAGAAGCTAACAATAGCTGATGCTAACCCACCTAGGTATCCTAAAATTAAATTGACCAATGCCTCTGAGTTGGCTTCTGGAGGTTGAAGGGTTATAAGAAATATATAACTTAAAAACCCACCTACTGTAGCCATGCCCATGATACGAGCTGTCCAGTCTTTACTAAACTTTCCTCTAGCATCTTGTATATCTTCGGTTTCTAGTTTAAAAACATCCACCTCTAATTCTTTCATCTTAACTTCAAAGTCTTGTTCAACTTTTTTAAGTTCAAGCATCTGTTCAGGGGTTGCTTCTGCCATTGCCTTTTCAATAGACTTAGGATTGTTAGGTACTCCTAAGACTTCAGCTATCATATTAGCTGCCATGCCACCCATTGGTCCACCTAATGCAGTACCAAGTGTAGGTGCTACTGCTCCTATTATATTCTTAAGCATTCCTTTCATACTTCTTCGTCCTTATATATGACTGCCATTAAGTCTTCAAACATGTTTCTAAAATCATCTAGACTCATGAAGGGCATATCTTGTTTTACTTGGTGCATGCAGTACTGTCTGTAGCATCCTTCCAATTGATCTTCTAAATATAATATCATTATATCGTCCTATTATTTTTTGTCAATTTTTTGGTAACTCTAAATTGATTGTTATGAAATAAAATGTAATCGTCATTAGAACGAATACTATCATATCCTAAATCTGTTAAAGTTTCTCTAACCTTAGTGCTTTCTTTAATATCTAATAAAGTTTGAACCATCTCCATCGGTTGTTTAGAATAATTACTAAGTAATTTTTGTGTGTCTGTGTAGTCTGTTATTAATTTATTTACAAGCTTAACAGCTTCTGTCTTAGGCATATCAGAGTTTTGTATAATTTTGTTTTGTAAAGCTTTGTTAGTTTGTAATGATTCTATAAATTTTGATCCTGTTAATTTGTCTGTTGTTAATTCAGTTAAGTCTAATGATTTTGTCAATCTTAATCTACCTTGATGTTTAACTGCTTTACCTCCAGAATTTCTAGGTTTAGAAAATACTTTCATTCCAACAGTAGGACTATATTTTATTTCATCATCAAGATCGTGTAGTTTATCTGAGTCTGCATAACGAATCATTTCACCTTTTACATTAGAAAATTTGTTAGCTTCGGCTTTTTTGTATAAAGAAGTTGTAGCTTTAGATTGTAAGATGGGAGCAGCTTTTCTAACTTCTTTTGTTAAATGTTTAATAACTTCATCACTTACAGACTCTCTAGCTATATTATCTACTTGTCCTCCTAATGCAAATCCTCTACGATCTTCTACATCTTTAGCTAAAACTCCTCCGAGCTCTGCATATGTAAAAGGCATTCCTCTAACTTTCTTTTCATCAGGTTCTGTAGATGCGTTTGGTACATCTACTATCCCACCTTTAGCATAAAGTGCAGAAGGTGGAGTATACTTAGGAGTTTTTTCATCTTCAAACAATCCTTTAGTTAATCCTTTTTGTAAGTCTCTTGCATCTTTTCTTAATGATGTTCTAAGTTCAGAAGGTAGTGCACTATAAAACGGAGTGTTCGTAAGTAAAATTTCAGGTATACCTTTTCTGTAGGCTATTGTATCTACTACGTCACTAATAATAGGTCCGGGTAGCATTTTAAAAGCAGTACCTGCAGGACCACTACCATACATAGCATTCTGTTGAGTTCTGTAAAGTGTATCGGCAGGACCTAATCCTCCCCATCTTTGAACAGCTTCTAGTATAACTGTGCTTTCATCTTGATCTAAACTTGCACCACCACTTCTAACTGCATTCATAAACGTAGCTACTGTTGTCATTGCTAAAGCTGTACCTATAACTTTAGGAGTAGCTTGAGGTAACTGTCCTTTACCTACTTGTTTTAAATCTTCGGCTGCTTCGTATGACCATCGTTTAAGAATTGTATTATTAAATACTGTGGGATATCCTGCAAACTGAGCAAGTAGTTGACCTGCCGGAGTTGAGAACCATAAAGGTCTATTAGCTTCTGAGGTTGAAGGGTTTAATATAATTTCTCTTGTAAATCTATTAGCTCCATTGGTTAATCTATTTTCATAAAAAGCTAATTGTTTTTTTCTTTTATCTGATTTGTCCGCTTTGTATGCTCCTCTTGATCTTCCTTCATCAAACACTCCATTAACTAAAGAACCTTCGTACCAACCTACAGCATCTTTTTCATCAATACCTAAATCATTAAGTTGTCTTTCTAAATAATCTTTTCTAGAGTTACTTAATTTAGTAGTACCTTTTCTATGTTGATAAAGTTTTTCAGTATTTTCTCTAATTAATCTTTTTCCTGTAGTAAATGCAGCAAGCTGTACAGAGCCTGTCCATGTAGTTAAGAAGTTAGCTTTAAAGAAACCATTCTGTAATGCTTGTAAAACTCCATGCTTAGGAGCTTCTCCATACAAACCTTCTATGTGAGCCATGACTCCTTGTTCAAGAGCTAAACCAACTTTGTAAGCTTCTGTCCAGTACTCATCGTTCATGTCTGCAAAACCTTTAACTTCTTTTCCTGTAGCTCTTTTATAAAAGTCACTTAACTTAGACATGTCTTTTTTAATACCTTTAACAATTGCTTTACCAACTTCACCACCTGCTGATAGTTTACCTTCGGTATCGTCTATACGAGTTAATAAAATCATAGGTTCTGTTAAACTTGAAATTGTTGCAAAAGGTAAGTGAGCCATTTGCTGTGTAAGCTTAAGCGTATCTGTAACAGTTCTAGCTGCTCCAGTTAATTGTAACTTAGACGAGTCTAATCCCGTAACTCGATTATACATTTTAATTAATTTTTGATTAACCCGTTTAACTTCATCAGGATCAACTCCTGCTTCTGTTAATTGTACTTTAATATTTCCCGGTCCATCAATAAACTTTTTAATAAAGTCTTCTTCTGATCTTCCAAAGTATGCAGTTCTTGTAATAGCTCTGCTTGCGTTTTGCACATAAGCTTCTAATACATCTTCAACACTGTTATCTAAATAAGGAGCAAGCATGTTATCATCTAACGATTGAAATACTCTGTGTTGTAAAAACGCAGCTCCTCCACCTCCAGAATTTTCTGTTCCAAACTCAAATGGAGAGTATCTTTTTTCAAGCATATTGTCTACAATTAACTCCGCTTTAAATTGACGAGCTGCATCCAAATCTTTTTTTGCAAGCTTTTCAATTGTTTGAGCATTTTTAAATCCAAATACTTCTTCATCTATAGACCTTGTGGAAGCAGGAAAAAATAACATTTCTTTACCTTGATCATCTTTTACAATTTCACCTGTAATAGGGTCTCTTACTTTTTGTTTAGCAGCTTCGTTACGATCTAGTTGTGGTAATGAATGCTCAGAGTTTTTTATAATTTGAGTAAAACCTTCTTTGTCTTCTGATATTTTAGAGTATGAAAAATGACGAGGAAAGAAATTTATAACTCTTTGTCCTCTAGTCATTAAATTTAAAGGTACAGTTCCAATACCGTTAAATACTTCTTGACCTCCACTAGCTTCATCAAATATTCTATCTAGTATATCTCTAATTTTTGTAGCTGACTTAACAACTTCATCATCAATTTTATTTCCAAAATCATCTGTAATGTTTTTATTAAAAATATCTATTTCAATGTCAATATCTTCATCTAACAAAGTTGCAGATTTAGTTCTTGCTTCAGGCAGTGGAGTGTTAGGATCAACTTTATCTTTTTTTGTAAGCTTAGCCATTTTATTAAACTCATCACTATTTAATCTTAAAAGATATACAAGATGATCATTCTGAGTTTGATCTAAAGTATTTTTAAAAGTAGACTTAAAAGAATCCCAACTTGAAAAGTCCATCTTTGTACGATTAAGTTCTCCTACAGAACTACGAAGCTCTGTCATATAACCAAATGTTCTTTTATTTACTTCTTCACCATATGTACTAAGCATTACTTTATCAACACTACGTACTAATGTTTTAGCCCAGTCTGATCTAAAATGTCCTAGTAGCTGTTGAAGTCTTTCAGAGTTCATAGCTATATCCATATATTGTCCTACAGGCTTACCAAATGTATTTGCAATAGCTTCTTTAGTTTTTGTAATTCGTTTAACAGTTTCTTTTTTACGATCTTCTTTTTGTTTGTTAGTTTTTTTCTTTTGTTGTTGGTCAGGTTCTGTAGTTCTATTTGCTTGAAGATCATCGTCAGCAATTTGTATTTCTTTTTCATCAATGTAATCATCAAATGCTTCTTCTTTTTTAACTGCATCACCTTTCTTACTAATCGTAACATCGTCTGAATATTTACTTAAATATTTATGATACAAAATTGGTGAGCCAGTTGTTACTGCACCTATAGCTCCTCCAAATACTCCTCCCAATCCTGCACCTAGTCCAGTTGACAAAGCTGTTTGACCCCAGTTAACTTCGTCTCGTAATCCTAATTCAACATCAGCTTTTTGTAAAAAGAAATCATGTGGTCCTGCCCACGCAGCTCCTTCGGCTGCTCCGTACAACGCAGGTTGTTTTGCACCTTTTAAAGTTTCTGTTCCTATTTTTTTCCATCCTTGTTTAACAACTTCTTTTGCTGCAAGTCCTCCTGCAACACTAAAACCACCAGAAGGTACGAAGAAAGCAGCAGCTAACCAATTTAAAGGGTCGGCAACTAAATCAACTGTAAGGTCTTTAGCAAGTTGCATGTACTGTTTAGTGCTACCTACATCAGCATTATCAAATGTTTGTCTTAGGTAGTTGTAATCTTCTTTAGCTTGATCAGACCATCCTTTAGCTTGTCCTGCTCTAACAAATGCAGATGATAATGAATAGTCTGAATCTCTAAGATATTCAAAAATATCTTCATCATCTTTAATGCTTTCCATAAATCGTTCAGACCGTAGTTGAAACTCTTTATCTTTTTCTAAATCGTCAAGCGTGTATGTACCTTGAAATACTTGAAATCCAACACTACGATCTTTAATGTTTTGTGGTTGATATGTTTCGAGTCCTGCACGAGGACGTATAGGAGTTTCAGTAGTAGTAGGAGTTACATATTCTTGAACAACTGTTTGATCTGCTACAAGTGGTTGTTGCTCATAAACAGGTGTGTTGTTTATTGACGATAGAAATTCGTCAAGTTCTGTAGTTTCTGTAGCCATGTTTAGAGTTTGTAATATTTATTATAACTTGTTTCAAAGTTTTCAATAATAGGTTTTAATTCTGCTTCTGTTAAACCAACTCCCTCTTTTTTTGGTTTATGGTGAACATTGTAATATAAAAATTCTAAAGCTTGTCGTTCTTCTACTGAACCGGGAGCAGCTTTTAAATAAGCTTTAATAATAGTACTACCTTGTCCTGATAATCTGTCTCCAGTTCTAATATTAAAAGGAGTATCTTCAATGTAATTAGAAAGAGCTAACAAACTTTGACTTTCTTTAGAAACATTATCTAACGAAACAAAACCTTCTTCTGCCATCCTAATTAAATCTAGGGGTACTTTTACATCTATTTTTCCTAATTCTCTTGATAAACGATTGTAAGCAGTATTTAGTGAATTTTGTTTACCTTCTTCTTTATTTGGTAAAAATTGATAGTATCCTATAGCTCCTTCACCAGAAACTTGATTATTTCTATCTCTACTTTCTGCAAAAGATGTAAAGTCTAACAGTTTGTTAAATTTAGATTCTACAACATTCTGCTCTATATCAGGTGTCACAATACCTAAATTAGTAGCTCTTGTAATTTGAGAGGGTAAAGGATTAATTAATTTTTTTTTTTCAAGTACTTGCCTACCTATGCTATTAGCAGGAAGCTCAAGAGGAGAAATAGTAGGACTCATTGGAGATAAAGAACCGGACATACCTACCATTGGAATACCAATTTGAGGCTGTGTTTGATTTAAATTTAATAAATTATTTAAAACTTCTTCTGGTGCTCTTCCATCAGGCGGTAAAATGTCTTGCATAAACTGTAAAGCTACTTGTCTCAGTTGATCTGGAGTATTTTTAGACCTTGTTTGATTTTTAATAATAGCTTGTAAATAACTATCATAATGTAATTCTTTGTCTTCCATAGATAATGAATTATAAATGTCCGTAGGTTCAAATTTATTTATTCCATCTTCTTTAGTTATTCTAAATTTAGGTTCAGTAATACTTTTTATTTCTAAAAAGTCTACTTCAAACCCAAGAAGTTTTTCATTTTTAATTGACAATGAAGTTGCAAAGTCTAGTGCAAACTCTTGTCTACCTATAACTGTATCAAGTTGACCAAGTACTTGTTTATATTCTTCATCACCTTTAGCAATATTTAATTTGTCTATTTCAGGTAAAGTAAGCCATCTATCCATAATAGATTCTTTCATTTGAGGTCTTTGTGGATCACCAATCATATTAGCTAGTGCTCCTGCTTGATTTAATAATTCTGTTTTTACAGGAAGTCTATCTTCTACAAAATCATAAACATTTTCAATCATACTTTCAGAGTGAGCTGTGTGTCTGTGTCCACTTCCTTTTCTTCTTTCACTAAACGGAATACTATAAAAATCCATAAACGAACCACGTTTTACACGAGCTATCATATTCCCCCACACTTTATCCATTGATTCAACTGCTTTTGTATTATTAGCAAACGCTTCAACTTCATCTTTCATTGTAGCATAGTTAGCTGCAAACTCTTTTTTAATAATTTGATTTACATTGTAACCATCAAAAACTGTTTGAAGTTCAGTAGGTAATAATGTTTCTTTAGAGCTAATAGATTTAAAAGGATTGCTTTCACCTTTATTTCTTTTTATTAATCCAAACGAGAAAGAATTAAGAGCTGTGTCTACAGCATCTTTACTGAATATTGAAGTACTAAAGTTACCATTTCTACGATTTAATTCTTGAGCTTTATATGCATCAACAGAGTTTTGTGTAGTATTAGTTAAATACTCAAACAAAGCATCTTTACTAACAGGGTCTACTCCTGTACTAGCAGCAAACTTTTTAGCTCCTTGACTAAATAAATCTTTATAAGATTGTCCTTGCCTATCTTTACCATATGCTGATTCAATTAAATTATTAGTAATTGTATCTTTTAAAGCTGCGTATTCTCTGTTAAATTTTAACGGGTCAGCAGCTTCTGGTCCGATTTGCTGTTTAGCATTAGCTATTAACAAAGGAGATAAGTGACCTTGTAGAGCACGATACTGTCCGGAATCATTACCTACCGTTTTTTTCCAGTCTTCATAAGTGTCAGCACCTTCCATAGATTGAAAGATAGGAGCATAAAAAGCCATGTTGTCTGCCTGTGCTTTACTTTTAAACTTAGACATTTCTCCTAAGTCTGCTATTTCTTTTGTTCTTCTTTTTAATGCACTATTAACTAAACTTTGACCGGCTACTAATGTACCCATCAACATTAATTTTTTCTGATCTTTTCTTCTTCTTTTGTCTGCTTTCTTTTTTGAAGCAGCTTGTTGAGATAAGAGAGATTGTCCTAATACATCTAAACTTTCATCTGATCTTTTTGCCATAATTATTTCCTTTCTAATAAACTTTCGTTTGCGTTTGTAGTGCTGTCAGGTTTATTAAGTAAACTTTCTTTTATTTTTGAAAAGTCTACTTGTTCTACTCTTTCTTGTATTTCTCTAGGAATTGTTGTTTGTTTAATTTTATCTTCAATCTCGTCTAACTTTTGTCGTTGAGCAGGATTTCTAATTGCATCACCTAATTCATTACTTAATCTATTAATATCTTCTTCGTCTTCTTCATCTAAATCGTCTGCTGTAGTGATGTCATCATCTTCATCAATTTTAACATCAATACCTACTTGTTCAGCAAGAGCAAGTAACATATACATAGTAGGCTCTGCAAGTAACATCATCATGTCAGCATTAAATTGTCCTTTTGTGTATCCAATAAACAAAAGCATTTCAGAAACTTTAGCAACAGTTAGTCCTTGATTCATTAACATTATTACCGCTTCTAAATTTTCTTGTTTAAGAATTTCAAAAAACATAAGTTCTCGTGCTTCTTTAACACTTGTAACTTTAGGGGGTTGTTCCCATGCCTGTTTAGAATCTGAATTGTTTGTTAATGACTGTCCGGGAATTGGTCCTTGAAAAGGATCATATGCTTCTAAAGCGTTAGGGTCTAATTCTGCCATGTTGTTTTCCTATTAAGCTGCCATCTGTTGTTGTAACCATTGCTCATAACTAAAACCATAACCCGGAGTATCCATTGGATTAAATCCTTGAGGAAAACCGTAGTTACTATTCCATGCACTTGTAGCACTTTGTTGATTTTGAGCTATAGATTGATTTTGATTGTAACTCCATGTAGGGGGTGTTTGATTATACATACCACCTTGATCTCCACCATACAGTTGTTCTTCTGCTAGGATACCCATACCACTACTACCTAGTGTTTCCATTTCTTGTGGGTTAAAAGTTGAATAAGCATTGTAAGCTGTTAAGCCTGTATTAGCTCCCCAAGCTACATCACCTACATCACCAACTCCGGGAACTGTAATGTCTTTAACTTTAGATACTGTGCCACCTAAAGCATCTCTAACATTACCAATGACTCCTGTTCTGTCTAATACATATTTAGTGCTTTTCCCTTGATTAAATAACTCTAGTTCTTTAGGGTCTGTAATTGTACTAGCAATTTTATCCTCAGTAATTTTAATTCGTTCGTCTGGTTTAAACACATTTTTAATATCTTTACCCATCTGTCCTATGTCTTTTGTAAAACTTTCTATTTTAGCTTGTCCTTGAGTTGAGTAATCAAAGAAATTTCCTTCTCCAACTATATCACCTTTAACTCCACCTATGTTTCCAGTTGTATCAATAGCTCCACCACTTGTCCACGTATTAGTCATATCAGATTTAAAATTGTCAAACCAACTAGTTTGTCCTGCCGGAAGTTGAGCACCAGTCAAACCATTCCATGCATTCGTAATACCATTAGTAATTGAACCTAAGATTTTTTGAGGTGCAGTAGCTACAAAGTTAATTGCATTTCCTACAAACTTTACAGCATTACCTGCAAATGCTCCAAGTGTTTGTGTTACTGCTCCTGCTCCAAATCCTGCTAACATTTGTCCTATTCCCGGCAGTATCATCATCATAGCAATACTACCTATTGGACCAAGTTTATTAAATACTTTAGCAAAAGGTTTTATAATTGATTTAAAAGCTTTACCTATCTTTTTCCCAATCTTTTTAATTCCTTTTCCTATTTTCTTAAATGTTTTTCTTAATTTACCCATAATATATCCTAATCTAAAAATCCTTGTAATAATGTCTGAGCACCTTTTGCATATGTATCCCAGTTACCACCTTCGTAATTACCACTCTCATTACCTAACATTGCTATATACATTGCAGACTTTCTTTGCTCATGATTGTCTGCTGATCTAAATGCATAGTCAGCTTGATCTCTTAACTCTTGCCACATAAACGCTTGAGCTTGAGAAGATAAGTTAAATGCATTCTGAGCATTCTGTTGATTAACAGCATTAACTGCTGCAGTGTTTGCAGTATTAAGTTGTCTTCTCCATTTAACATCAGCTTGTAAAACAACTTGTTCATTCTGAGCATTCCATTGATTTCTATTGTAATCTTGCTGTGAGTTAAATTGATCTATTTGTATTTTCATTTGTGCATCAGCTTGAGCAACACCTATCTCATTTTGTACTCTTCTAGCTTCTGCAGCGTTTTGAGCTTGAGTATTAAACTGTTCCATTGCATTCATTTGAGATGCATTAAACTGTCTAGTCTGTTGACCTAAGTTAGCCATGAATTGATTTGTTTGATTTTCGCTTGTAGCATTAAATTGTAATGATGCATTAACAGAAGCTTGATTGCTTAGTAGTCTTTGTTGTTCTTGTTGAGCTTTTAATACTTCTGTTTGTTGTTTGTTGCCAAGATTAGTTAGGTCCATGCTTAAAAAAGCTTGAGCATTCTGTACTGAAATTTTAGTTTTGCTATCAAGCGTTGCTAAATCTAACTGAGCCATAGAAGCTGCTTCTTGTATTACAGCTTGTTGTTCATTACTAGCATTAGATATTGTAACAGTTTGTAAAAATTTACTGTTACTCAATGCAGTTTGTTGATCAGCATTGAACTGTGCCATATTCATATTAAAGACGTTTGAAGCATTTGTCAAGGCTGTTTGCTGTCTATTTTGAGCATTTAATAATTCAGCCTGTGCTTCTATACCTTTCTGTTGAGATACGGATTGTTGGATAGCTTGTGCGTTACTTTGTGCTAAAGGTAATGCTGATTGTATAATAGAGTTAAAGAGAGCATCTCTACCTACAGTAGAAATATCTAAACCTCTTGATGCCATAATTTGATTGACTGCAGACACAGCCGGTCTAGCCCATGTAGGTACTTCACCACTATCTAGTCCTTTAAGCAAGTTATCCATTTGAGTACTAACTAAAGCTTCCTCAGGAAGACCTTCAATCATTCCTCTTTCTTTTTCAGTTAAGTCCATTAACCTAGCTTCTAATGCATCAGGATCATTTCCTATTTCTTCTATCTGTGCTTCGCTTAGTCCTGCGTTTCTTAATTGTTTTTTAGCTCTAAGTA
>Ga0209337_1003033_pt1 | contig 11878 bp, 17 predicted proteins | sample LinPmetageLP53_FD_184044 | JGI IMG/M metagenome (GOLD analysis project Ga0209337, IMG submission 184044) | Marine viral communities from the Pacific Ocean - LP-53 (SPAdes) (version 2) | ecosystem: Environmental > Aquatic > Marine > Oceanic | place: Pacific Ocean | collected 2010-02-08 | reverse complement strand
TTTGAGCAACTCAGATAAAGTCTCGTCTCCGAAATACATCTCCATTTGATTTACTGCGTCTAGATGTTGTTTGAAATCTTCACTGATGACTTGAATAGCTTCTGCATTCTCCTGTACGAATCTCATAGTTCCTAACAGTTTGGTTGCGTACCAAATCATTAGAACATTGAAAGATACGGAGAGTGCTAAAAATGCATAAATCATTGCTCTGGTTTCCAGTTCTTCATTTCTTGTTTGTATGTTTTGACTTCTTCTTTCGCTTCTTCAATATGTTGATTTACGATTGAGCCAACTTGCGCTTCAACTTCTTGCTTCTTAGCTAGATTTATAAACTGAGGTACTCTTTTTACCTCTATACTATTACAATCTTTTCCAGCACAGATGTCTACTGTTTCGCCAAATGAGTGTGAGACTTCAAATTCGATCTCGCAACTCTGGCATTTGTATATGTATCTCGGCACTACTCTGCGAATTCTTGAAAGACAGAGGTTGCGTCCGTAGTGTCGTCAGTGCCTTGCGTATCAACCTCAACAACAGGTGGATTATTAACGACAAGTCCGTCGTCCGTGTCTGTAAATTCAAATCCTTGCAATACAGGAACAATGTCTGTTTGATTCATAAGTGAGTTTTGGAGCGCCATCATTACGGCACCGAGAGCTTGGTTAGTTAGTTGCATTGTTGCAATCTCCTTTGTGTTTGTTTGTAAGTTTATTATAACATGATACAGATAACATTTATAATATCATATAATAATAAGCACTAAAAATAATTAGTCAAGTAGTATTTTTATTATTCTCTGGAATAGTCGTCTTCAAGCCGTACAACATCGTCAAGATGAGGAGTGCTTACTTCTATTACCTCTACGCTGCAAGATTCTGCTGCGAATCGATGTATTTGCCCTGGTTTAACATGGAATGATTCACCTGGTAATATTTTCATTGGAGTATCGTGTTGATCATAATTGTATAGAATTCCGCTTATTACATAGAGAGTTTCTTCCTTTACTTCGTGGTATTGTTTTGATAGTCGATGCCCAGATTTGATAAATAGAAGTTTTCCGACATAGTTGTCGGTTTCTGCCCAATGTATCTCATATCCCCAAGGTTTTTCTATTTTAGTCATTTAATTTCTCCAATTCATACTCTTCGAATCTCATTTTGTCATTGTGCTTTGTGCGATAGACTTCATATGTTATTATAGACTTGCTGTAAAAGTCATGAGAGAATGCTCTTAAAACAATTCCAGTACCTGCGTCTTTTATTATTCCATCTGCGTAAGGCTCTCGCCAAGTGACTAGTGTGCCGAGTTCAAGCATCTGCTTTCTCCACAAGATCTAAATCTGCATCAAACATCATTTTGGCAAGCTCATTAAACTTTACTTTTGGCTTCCATCCCATTTCCGCCTCTGCTTTGGAAGGATCTCCAAGAAGGAGTGGAACCTCGTGTGGGCGGAACAATCTCTCAGATATCTCTACATATTCGTTTACATCAAGCCCAGCGTGTTCGAAAACAGCGTGCAAGAACTCCTTTACCGAATGAGTCTCTCCAGTGGCAACAACATAATCATCTGGTGCATCTTGTTGCAGCATTAACCACATTGCCTCTACATAGTCTCCTGCGAAGCCCCAGTCTCTCTTAGCGTCGAGGTTGCCTAAATAAAGCTTGTCCTGTAAGCCCAATTTTATACGGGCGGCTGCAAGGGTTATTTTACGGGTTACAAACGTCTCTCCACGGCGGGGTGACTCATGATTAAATAGGATTCCACTGGAAATGTGCAATCCGTAGCTCTCTCTATAGTTTCTACAAAGGTTGTGGGCGTAAACTTTAGCGCAAGCATATGGACTTGCTGGAGTTAGCCTAGTTGTCTCTCGTTGAGGGTGCTCTGGATTGTCTCCGAACATCTCCGATGAAGACGCTTGATAGAAGCGTGCCGTCGGGCAAATGTTTTTGAATGCCTCTAAAAGTCGTAGAGTTCCCATTGCGACGAACTCGGTTGTCTCCTCTGGCGTTTCAAACGATACTCTGACATGAGACTGGGCTGCTAAGTTGTAAATCTCATCTGGACTGTGTTCGATTAGAAGCCTGTGGAGACAACCTGAGTCGTTCAGGTTTCCATATACCATGTGGAAGTTTTCGTTTTCCATTAGATGATTTACTCTGTCTGTGCTTATCAGGGATGTTCTGCGCTTCATAGCTACTACTTTGTAACCTTTGAGTAGAAGGAGTTCTGCCAAGTACGAGCCATCTTGCCCTGTTATTCCTGTTATGAAAGCTGTCTTCATTATCATATTCCTCTAACATTCGGATAGTTGTCTAAAAACCATTGACAAGTTTTCTCAAGAGAGTCTCTAAAATCTGAATAGTCTTCGCTTTTCCATCCCATGCTGAGTAGATTTGAATTGTCAGATGGCTTTCTCATTTGTCCTTTTGGTTTTGAAGTATCCCAAATAATGCTCCCCTGATAGTTAAAGATGTCTGCGATAATCATCGCTATGTCTTTGATTGAACATTCGTTAGTGTTACCAACATTTATTGGTTCTATTCTATCATACCTTTCTAATAAAAATAAGAGTATTTTTGCTAAATCTTTTGAATATGTGAATTCTCTTAAAGGAGTGCCGTCACCCCACAGAACTATGTCGCTTCCAGACTGTTTCGCTTCATACACTTTTCTGATAATTGCTGGTATTACATGTCCGTTTTCTAAGTCAAAGTTGTCGTATTCTCCAAATAGATTGTTTGGGACTGCGGTTATGAAGTTTCTTCCATATTGCTGTCGATATGCCCTTGATTGAACTTCCAACATTCTCTTTGCGTAAGCATATCCAAAGTTGCTTTGGTGCGGTGGACCGTTATGTATCTGCTCTTCAGTTAAAGGATATGTTGCTTTGTCTGGATAGATGCATGTAGACAATAGGGATAAGACTTTTTTGACTCCAAGCGAATGCGCTGACAGAAGAACATTAGTATTTATTCTGATGTTGTCGCTGTAAAAATCTGCAACGTAATCGCTATTGCCCTTGACTCCTCCTACTCTGGCTGCGAGGTGAATAACTGCATCTGGATTATGTTTACTGATGGCAGAATATGCAGATTCGCAGTCTGTTAAATCTTGCTCCGATGATCCGATTAGAACTAAGTTGTGTTTAGTATCGATGTCTTTGAATGCGGAGCCTACCATGCCAGTTCCGCCTGTTATTAGAATTTTCATATCTATATTATGCCTCCAAAGCATTTTTCCAATCCATCTTTAATAGAAATATTAGGACTCCATCCTAAATCTAATATTTTTCTTATATCAGATATAGAGTGCTTAATATCTCCCTCTCTACTGGGCATTGCATCCCATTTAATATTTTCGTCTCTATTGTCAATAAACGACTTAATGTAGTTAAGAGATATAGATTCTCCACTAGCTACATTAAGGACATCTCCATTAAAGTTGCTCTCATTATTCATGCAAAATATATTGGCGGCAACAATGTCGTCAACATGGATAAAGTCGCGCGTTTGCTCCCCATCGCCATCTAAACGAAGTGGCTTTCCTTCTCGAATCATCTGCATCCATGCGCATATAGCTGTTGAATAAGAGCCGCCGTACTGCTGATCTTCTGAATAAACATTGTAGTAGCGTAGAGATACTGTATCGATATCATAAAGCTTTGAGTAAAGCGCACATTCTTGTTCGGAGACTAACTTGTGCAACCCGTAGGGTGAAGTTGGACCGTGCCCATTACCTTTGGCGGCGGCAGAGGAAGAGAATATAACACGCTTTACATTGCGTGCTTTCGCCCATTCAAGCAACACGGAAGTCGCATAAGCGTTGTTTCTGAATGTGTCCGATGGCTCGTCTACTGACTGCTGTACGCTTGGAAATGCTGCAAGATGGAAGGCGTAATCGTAATTTGCGGTTGGCAAATGGTGGATTACATCTCTACCGTCCTTCATGTCAATGCCGTGAACGATGTTGACGCCATCGTCAAGCGCCTTAAAAAGCCTGCTGCCGATGTATCCCATATGCCCTGTTACCAATATCTTCACTTTGACTATCCTATAAATAAACTAACATCTTCAGGAATTTTGAAATCTAAATCTTTTAAATATATTTTTTCTACACTTGGCTTTCTTCTCAGCGCTTTTTCGTATGTTGAGCTTCTAGCAGTTCCGACATGTATTGTGCCAAAAAGATTTTTTCTCATTTTACTCAAAACCATAGGAGCTATGACATCAATATAATCTTTTGTACTAAACTGATCTGCCAAAGCCTTGTCATATGGAAAATGCTTATCGAAAAAACTAGTTCTTATAATTAAGTGATTTTCAAAAGAGCTAACCATTAACTCTGCGGCGGCTTTTGTTTTAGCATATTTAGAAATCGGATTTATCGGATCATCTGTTTTGTAATTTCCCTTTTTTCCATCGAAGACATAATCTGTAGAAATAAATACTAGTTTTTTGTTTAACTCTTGACATACTTTTATTATGTTTAGAGTCCCAACTACATTTATGTCACATGCTAAAATAGCGTCTAACTCAATTTCCTTAACGTCAGTCATGGCAGCGCAGTGAACCACGGTGCAACAACCACTGTTATTTACTTTTTCATAAATAGCTTCATAATTTCTTACATCGCAATCGGCAGAGGATGGAGAAGTAAATTCAATTTTGTAATCGTGCTGATTTTCTAACATCTCTCTACCCAATGTTCCAGAACCTCCAGTCAGAAAAAACTTCTTTAAAACCACTTAAATAAACCCTTGCAATACTTTGGACTCCAGCCAATAGACCTTAACTTCTCAGCACTAATTGAATATCTCAAATCTTGCCCCCAGCGGTTTTCGACAAACATCAAGCTGCTCTCGTCTTTGTTAAACCATTCGAGAACCTCCCTCACTACTTCAATATTCGTCATGTGATTTTCTGCTGCGATGTTAAAAATCTCATTCTTCGCACCGCTGTCAATTATTAATAATATTCCATCGACGTTATCTTTAACATATGTCCAATCTCTGATATAGCTTCCGTCGCCATGGATAGGTATCTTCTTATCGTTTTCAATACTCGTTATACATTTGGACATTAGCTTTTCTTCGTACTGTCTGGGACCATAATTATTAGCACTTCGTGTTATAACATAGTCCATCTGATAAGTTCTAGCGTAAGACAGCACAAGCATTTCTGCCGCTGCTTTTGTTGCAGAATATGGATTACTTGGCGTTAGTTTGTCGTTTTCGCTAAACGATCCCTCTAATTTATCTCCATAAACCTCATCAGTGCTTATGTGAAAAAATAAAGGTCTAGCATAAGATGGCTTTCCCCTTACAAGTTCCAAGAGATTATGGACACCAAGTACATTGCTCTTTATAAAAGGATCTGTATCCTTAATTGAATTATCTACATGACTTTCGGCAGCAAAATTTATTAGAACATCGCAAGTCGGCAAGTGCTCTAATTCACTTATATCTGCTTTTAAGAATGTATAATTTGGATGATTGTCCCAAGGTAGGTTTTCGTGAGAGGCATAGTTCATTTTATCTATATCTATAACTATATCTCCGCGATTCAAAGCCTCTTCGACAAAATGACTTCCAATAAATCCCCTGCCTCCTGTTACTACATATTTCATTTGTCGCCCTTATATATGAATTTCTTATCTTTACTATAATCTTTAAAAGACTGTGCATTTAAATCTTTATTAGATATTATAACATGTTTTTTATCGATTGTCCAGTCAATATTGATATCTGTGTCAAAAATATTTATTCCAGACTCTTTTTCTTTGTTATAATAAGCATCACACCTATACAATACAGTTGTATTATCTTCTAAGCTGGCGAATCCGTGTGCGAAACCGCCAGGAATCCAAAGCATGTTATGATTTTCTTCGCTCAATTCAACACAATCATACTCACCATAGGTAGGTGATCCGTCTCTTATGTCTACGAAACAATCGACTACTGAGCCCTTTACAACTCTTACTAATTTTCCCATGGGATTGTCCCATTGATAGTGCAAACCTCTTATAACGTTTTTATGAGACACTGAGTGATTGTCTTGAACAAAATTGTTACCAATAACATCGGAAATTTCTTGATCAAATGATTGATAGAAATATCCCCTATTATCTTTAAAAACATTTGGCTCGAACAATATTACATCATTAAAAAACCTTTTAACTACGCCTTTCATTATACCTCCTTTATCAGATGTCCAAACTTTTGTTTATTTTCAACAATATATCGAGGAAATCCGTCATCTATGGAAACAACTTCAAACATAGAATCTCTAAAAAAAACGTCTTCATTCGAATCTATTTTATTTTGTACATTTAATTTGTAGAAATCATTATTAAATTCTTGGTGGGCGGCGCATTCTATTTTTAAGAGAACTCTTTGTTTAGCTGATGTTTGTATGTGTCCTCCAACATACGTGAAATGCCAGCCGCCGTTGGGCACCCGAACTCCAGACTCTCTCTCAGTAGGGTGTCGCAATTTGTCTACTCCCAGTCCTTTCAAGAAGCCATAGTTGCAGATTTTTGTTCCGAGCCACTTCTTGTCTTTTATCCCATCAAATTCTCCTGAGTGGGATAAAAGTTTTCCAGAAGTTTCTTTTAAGTTGAAGTAATAGTAATACATATCTTGTGCCAGATGAAACAAAACATCTTCCCTATAAAACGAATTTAAATCTTTGATTATCTCAATATTTGGAAATTCGTCCAAATCGCTCGTTATGATAATGTCGTCATCGTTACAGTTCTTTAATCCTTTGGCAACAGAATTTCTTTGATGTTGATCTGTTCTAAATGGATCAAACTTTATGTACTCCGCAGGGGTGTCATCTACGACAACATGAATTATCTTATGTTCAAACTTTTTAAACAAATCTTTGTTTTCTTGATAAAAAAGCTTCTTTGGCAATCCAGAGAATGTGATTTCTGACTCACATAGAACAAAATAATCAACCACAGAATCTAGATAATTTAATCTTATTTCTAACAAATCCAACTCGTTAAAGAACGGGAAACAATCATAAATTTTTGACATTTATTCACCCCTCTTGTAGTCTTTATAAATCGTATCAGAATATTTATTTTCATAATTATCCTTCTCAATCTTACATTCTTCATAAGAACGCAGGCTATCCGTTGGTGAATGATAGTATTCCCACCCTTTTGTCAAAGAGTCTCCTTGCGCCCAAAAGCCATCGGATACATTGTGCTTGCCCCAATATTTTGGTGCAATAACATTACCTATTTCATCGTTAATCCAAGTTGGGAGCCAAGCAAAACTAGAATTCGACATAATAATATTCTTAGCATTTCGAATCAATATCCAATCCACTTCTGTATTGTAATGGTGGACGTCTAGGGTTGGGAACATGTGTCTTGCAGTATTAGGATCGTCTGTTACGACAACAAATTTCATTTTTGGATTCCTTTGTCTCATGATATTCATTGCTCCGTGCCAATATTCTTTTGGTAAAAATAAATCTCTAACAGAAATATACTCTCCTCCGCGAAAGCCCAAGATGCATATATCTTCATCAGATAAATCCAAAATCTGTCTTTCATCTCTAATTTTTAGCCACTCCCTTACTTCATTCTTATATCCTTCTAAATAAATTTCCGACTCCATGTTTCCATCTATCTTCGCATTATCTTGAATATTAAATAAATCTGGATCGTAAAGCCTGCAATCACAGTTGAATGTAGGGTGTATTAACCCTCTTTCTGCATAATAGCTATCGATTCCTTCAGGAAGTGTTGTAGGGGGAGCACCTTCGAATGGAGAAGTTCCTCCTTTAACATCCAAGCCAAAATCCAAATCTAGTATACTGGGCGCTTTAAATTTGTGCGCACTCATTATACCGAAATCGTAACCGTTTCTATCAGCGATAACCCTAGTTACTGTATATCTCCACAATTGGTTTCCCAATCCAGATCCGCTATAAAGCTCATTAACTATCATTGTTTTTTCTCCATAATAAAAAATCCATTACCGTAGGGGGATTGTTTTACCCACTTTTCCTTGATATCTCCCATGGAATAAGAGAATTCAATTAATTTGAACCCTGCTCTATCAAAAAGTTCAAGCCACCACTCTTCATCCTTTTTCGTAACATGAGTCACATCTACTTCGTATTCTCTGATTCTAAATAAGTCATTGTCGCCCAAAGGAATTACAAAAAAGAACTGCTCTCCTTTTGAAAACAAGTGATTTAAGAATTTCGGTAGATGTTCTTCTTCAACGTGTTCCAGTACATCCTTGCATATCAAAAGATCGTATTTTTTATCATTTGACACATACACATAGTCTTTAACTTTTGGATGACAATTTTCTAAGGCGTAATGGCTAATATCTTCGCCCCAAGCATCTGCACCCAATAGTCGAAGAGCGTGAACTAAAAATCCTTTCGCGCACCCTATATCAACGCAATCTTTAAAATCAAATCGGCTTATTATGTCATTGGCTTCGGGGATTGATCTTGTAGGTAACCATCGATAATTTGTATATCCTGATAACTTCTTTCTTATTCCGTTTTCGTAATAATCTTTATTGAATTTATGCGAACTCATTGTGTTCCGTTGGTGCCAAAATATCATCAATCAATTCATTTTGCATTGCGTATTTGCAATAATGACAGCCATGGTGTCTTCTCTCTATCGGCTTACTGTAATATTCTTCAATATCATCAATGTGACAAACCATGAATTGAGATTCTGGTACGTAATTATAATTGTTCTCCAAAGAAAGTTCTGCCGATGGGCAAGCATATATGTATCCATCGGTAAAAAGAAATGGTTTCACAGCCTGAATGTAGCAATGATCATTTCTTCTTTCGCCTTTGAAGTTAAAATCAGACAAGAAGGCATATTTTAAACTTTCTCCCCTCGACGCCTCATGGTTGAATATAACTTCCCTAATCGTCTCTATATCTTCTTCTACTAAGTTAACCTTTTTAATTGCATTGAATGCAATTCTAGTTGGGATTTTATTTTTCTCCACCCACTCTATCATCTCAATGAAATTTTCTCTTTTTTGGAAATTGTTTGATAATCTTTTCTTCTCCAAAGTTGTCCACTTCCCAGTTATATTTGGATTTGTTGAGGTTTCAGTTGCTTCGTCCCAAACATAAGCTGCTGAGACTTTCGTATCAATGCCTTCGAACACGCTAAGATCATATGTATAATTTTCATAAAATCCATACATACCCAGTCGAACCCAAGAAAATAAACTTACTATCTCTTTACTAAACTTCTTTTTCCCCAACAAAACTCCATTTGTACAGATACCCAGCTTGAAGCCGAGGGAGTGAGCATAGCGTGCGATTTCAGCAAAATCTGGATGTATAGTCGGTTCCCCGCCGCCAGTGAACTCAACGCCAGTAACGCCAATCTTCTTAAAGGATCTGAGCGCTTGCTTTACCTTTTCAGTTGATAGTTTTTCTGTCAAGTCTCTATTGGCGAAACAACAAAACGAACATGTAAGATTACAAGCATTTATTAAAGAAATATGCGCCATCACTGGAGATGGAGGCTTTCCGTCTTGAAAATCTTTTAACTTATCTAAATGCTTTAGAAGCTTGGTTGTGTTGCTCGTAAAGCTTCTTCCTTCTACTTTTTTCATGCCTTTTTTTCCTCTCTTAGTTTATATTTTCCTGTTAATATGTACAACAAAGCTCTTTCTACTATGTGAGCTTCAGTCATTGATTTTTTTGGCAACTCTAGAGACAATAGTTTCCAAAAATTCATAGGATACTTCATAGCATCTTCTTTCGTAACTAAATATTGTGAACCTGGAGAAAATCTAATATATTCTTCCCGTTTGTAGTCTTCAAAATAATTGTGCATAAATTGATCATAACTATAATATCGACAACTTATGTTGTATGTTGAATTATGTGCCCCTATGTACCAACTATTATTTATTTCATTGAATCCTCCAGATTCGTCAATCCTATGAGCATATGTGTTATCTAAGTGCTCATAAGATTCAAGTGGAGTAAAAAACTTGTTCTTTATTAAATTATCGAACTTTTCTCTATTGCAGTGATCCCACGGAAATGCCTGTGTGAATATCATGATTTCAGGAAGATTATCGTAATTTTGCCAAATAAACCAAGATATGTCAAATTGATTTCCTCCGATGTTTGGCACGTCTATGCTTTTAAAATCTCCTTCTATGGGCTCGCCCTTGTTGAGTATTACGTAATTATCTGTATAATCTAATATCCACGAAGCGTCTTCATTGTATCTACTCAATATGAAAAATGGAATTTCTCTATTCATTGTTCCGATCCTTTCTTTATGTAATTTGAAAAATTAAACCTATTTGGATATGTGCCAGGAAAATACCTATGAAAACCAAATGGTTTAATTCCAGCAGCTTCTGGAACTGGGATTTCTTGAGAAAACCTGACTGCTACATCTATAGGGGCAAATTTAACTCCGTGTTTTTCAAAGAGATGGCGATTATGTACGCAAATATTGCCATCTTCATTATAAGCTCCAACATTCATATGCTTATAAAATGTCCCTTCATTGACTTCAAAAGGAATCTCTTCTATTTGAGGAACTTCCAGAACTTTGCGGCTGCGAAGCGTAAAGCCACCGTTGCCTACTCTTTGGTGATTACCGAATGGATCTACATAAGCATCTTCTTTAAATGGCCAAGCTGCGCCGATATAATCCCATTTCAAAAAGTCATCATGCCACATCTCAGAATTGATAACAAAGCCGTCTGGATGTATCATTAACATATACTCCGTATCGACATGTTCTATCAACTTGTAAATGCAATAGTAACTGAATTCCTTATAAGATATATTTTCAAAATCATTAAATTTTTCATAAGTAATGTTTTCTGGTAAATTTTTAGGCTCTTCATGGGAGATAAACTTAACTGCTCCAAAGTCAATATTTCTAGTGCTTGCCTGAAGAGCCATTAAATTTTCTTCCACTTGAGTTGAACCAAGAGCCAGTATTGTAACATTGTCAAGTTTTAGCATATCTGTCTCTGATTATTTTTTCTTCTTTTTGTTTAATTTCATGAGGTATTAAGTTAGTCAATTGTCTGTCCCAAATTCTTATTACAACTATCGTATCTTCGATTACCTTTGGAACTCCATGTCTATTGTGCATCCTTTTATAATAATCTAAATCAACTGTCCAAGTCATTTTTTCATCAAATAAAACATTGTCTTCCAAGTTTCTAAAAGCAACAACGCTTGGATTTCCAATAGTATTCACTCCACTCGTTATTTCTTCACTGTATCTTGGGATAACTTTATTATAAAACTCTGTACCTTTGTCCGCTACGTGTTCGCAAGATGAAACAATCCAATTTGTATCTATAGAGAATGAGTCGTTGATTTTTTGCAGACTGTTCTCATCGAAAAGAAAATCGTCTTGAAATAATATTTTTATTATTTTTCCCTTACAGTTATTTATTGCGTTGTTTGTATTGTGAGATAAGCTACCTCTCTGTAGAGGGTTGTGGATATATACAATACTTAGTTTATCACTATATCTTTCACACAATTTTTTGATATCATTGTTATTACTATGATCTGATATTACAACTTCAAAATCTTTGAATGTTTGATTAATGAATTTTTCAAATTGAAATTCTAGAAATTCGCAACCTCTCCCAAATGTCTCGTATGTTGGCATCGCTAAAGAAATCAAAACTGCTCTCCATTTATTAATAATTCCATAAACTCATCAGTTTTATTACCAATATATTCAATCTGTTCATCTGTAATTACAGGCGATGTTCCTAGAAAAAAAGTATCAGTTGTTACTTTTCTAGCAACAGGATAGTTGTTTATTACATCTTTGGCATCCATTAGGTGCCTATATGCTGGTTGTAATAGGATG